>Ga0222697_1000551_pt1 | contig 15936 bp, 8 predicted proteins | sample AntAcemetage1402_FD_179835 | JGI IMG/M metagenome (GOLD analysis project Ga0222697, IMG submission 179835) | Saline water microbial communities from Ace Lake, Antarctica - #1402 | ecosystem: Environmental > Aquatic > Non-marine Saline and Alkaline > Saline | place: Antarctica: Ace Lake... | reverse complement strand
CCACTATCTCTTGTAGAATCATACAAATCCTCCACATCTCCAGTTCCTCCAGAAGATGTAGCTACAAGATTAAATATATTTTTAATCTGCCCACTCGCTATTTTATTTATTCCAGCAGCAGTTGCAGATTCTTGTTCGTACCAATCTTTTTCTTTAACCTGAAAATAAATATAAGGATGTGTACCATAGGTTGTAATATCATAGTCTGTAAGTGCATATAGTAGAGAATTATCCCCAAGACTAGTCCAATCAGACCAAGTTCCCTCTGTATATGCAGAAAATCCTATAGTAAGTTTCCTGCCCATGTAAGGATTCGCAAGAGAGGGTTGAGGTATAGAAACACTAAGGGTATAAGTCTCCCCCTTAACCAGATCAGACTCTAATTTTACCTCAACACTATGCTCATAACTAGGATAGAAAAGTATGTTTCTATTATCTGTATCTATTACTGCTGATAACAACTCTGTTATATTATCTGTAGTAAATACTCCATTATTCCACCAATCACATAAATTAGTTGCTCCGTGCATAAGAGACATATTTGTTATAGTACAACTAAATGTTTCTGTTTGTCGTCGATAGGCAGTATCAAAGTTTACAAATATTCTATTATATCCACTATAATCAGATTCCCAAGTTATAGTATGTGTATCAAATATACTAGTGGCATAACTATTTTCTGTAATTACAACTTTAGAATCATTCTGGATTATTTTCACTCTATATCTATATTCTTTATGGTCTAATTCTGTGCTGGGAGTCCAATTAAACTTAGCTCCACCAACTATAGTTTCTGCAGTTAAGTTGGTTATGTCGTCTGGTACGGAATTTTGAGCAACTAAGATAGCAGGAGATGTAGATTCCCTACCACCCTTTAATACAGTATAAATCATAAAGTACATAATAGGATACGGAGTAGTATTTGTTTGGTCCATATCTAACATATCAGCTAACATATCATCTATAGAATAAGTATATTCTGTGGTGGATACTTCAACATTTCTTAATATACCACCTGTAGTAGTATTTGGATCTGTATGATATATTTCAATTCTATACCCTCTTATCTCAGCCTCATTGCCCTCTATAGATACCCCCTTCCAACCAATAATAATCTTTTTATCATCAAAACTATCATACCCTACTCCATCTCCTGTAGGACTAGGACCAGAGCCATCTCTATTAATCACTCTTAATCCTGTAGGAGCTGGAATAGTAACTGGGGTTTTTAGTGTAGTTGTTAGATGAACATCTCCACTAGTGTCAGTGGCCGTTTGACAGTTAAAAACAAATAAGTAGTCTTTATCATATTCAAGAGAAGCATCTGAATATATAATAGTGTTATTTGGTGGAAATATAGTACCGCCAAATATTTGATTCCCAGGTACATCATTAGTTATGGGTAGAACTGCCACAAATATAAATGATACTGGAATATAAAGATCCCCAACAGGTACTTCAGCACCTATATCCCATCCTCTTCTACCATCAATTAGCTGAGCTACACTAACATTAACAGGCTTAGGAATTGTGGGTATAAGGGGTGGAGGTAATGGATCTTCTATACTTATAACACTGGCCTCTGTATAAATTGATGATTGATGCTCTAGTCCAACAGCAGATATCTCATCATCCTCCGTTCTCTCTACTGATATTAATCTGTAAGGTTTTATATAGGTATTTACCTCACCAATAGTAAATACAGCATCAGAACAGGGATCTATTGATGGCCAAGTTGAAAGAGCTACAGTAGCAACTTCATTATTTTGTGTCCATCCAGAAGAATCTAAGGTAGCTGATACAAATCCACTAGTGGCAGTCTGATATTGAACTCTGTAGGTAGCAGTATTATTAGGGATAGTAAATGCAGAATCCATAGTTATAGTTTTAGTAGTAGGGCCACTATCATAACTAAGTATTCTACCACCATGTCCCCAACTAGGTAACTGATGTTGTATATTAACTATATCACCAGCAGTGGCATGCATAGCATCTAATCCACATTTAAATTCTACAACTTCAGTGCAATTAGTAGCCTTATTGAGCTTAAATATAGCCTCTCTCCTTGCTTTGTGAAAATTAACTAGGCCTTTAAGCCCTACGTTAACTTCATTTAGCACAGGTATAGTGGTTGAGCTGGATTTTACTATTAGATTTCTAAGTTCATAGTTATGATCTGCATCAGAATAGTTAGCTATAATTTTATATGGTACATCTGATATAGAGGTGAAAGACTCTTTGAAACTGTCTTTCAATATATTTCCCATTGTTAATGTGTGTATGGGAGTTTCATCTGTGTCAACTACAAAATTAAATTTACCATCATACCATACGGGCCAACACCTAAAAGCATTACACATCTCAAATAGGGCTGTTAGAGCAGATTGTTCACTCTCTAATACCCCATCATATGTGTGATAGTGTTGTTTACCTGTAGTGGTTATTGACACATCGGTTACTTTACCAGTAAAATCTGTTGAGCCATTCTTAAAATATATATCTATTCTCCCACCTGATGCGCCAGTTAATTCCCAATTATCTTTTGAGAAGGTTACAGTACCGTTACCCCCTAAGTTTAACTCGTCATGTAATGAAGTACCACCTGAAGATACCTGTATAGAACAATCAGTTTCTGATAGGCTAGCGTATTTTATACTAAAACTATATTTATCACCGATTACAAAATGGTAATCTGGATTTACGCTAAACCAATATGATCTAGTCTCGTCATTATCCCCAAAATGCACTTCCCTATTCCCTTTATCCACTGTAGTACAGGAGCTATTACCAATACGATCAGGGAAATCATCGTCTGTTCCCCCATTCCACCAATCACATATATCTTTACTGCCATACACATCATATATTTTATGGCATTCTTTCATAGCAGTTATTATACCACTACTATATAAATCAGACGTGGTTATATAATTTCCAAGACCGTATCTCTTATTTATAAGCCAATCTCTAATGCATAACATAGTATTATTAGAGTATCTAGTTGTATATGTCCCACTACTCCAATAATCTGGTGTACCATCTGCATCCTCCCATTGCCCATCATCAGAATTCCAATACACATCTTCAAAATTGTTGGTGTCCATATCAGGTACAGCTATTTTTTTACCTCTAACTAGGGTAGTTACATTAGGAATGCCTCCAGATAATTGACCAGTGGCTTTTATTCTCATACCTAATAAAGCAGTATTTGGGTATATATACTTACCTTGATTCATTTCAGTAACTGATTGTAATAGTAAAGTATCTGCTGTAGTTGGATCATCAGAAGCAGGCTCTTTTCTACTAACTCTTATATCATATATATTTCTGCCCGTGTTAAGCCCAGTATCGGAGAAATCAAGCTCTGCTGTAACCCATACACCAGTTCTTTGGTTGTCTCGTATTTTCCAGTAGCCATCAGTGGTTGTAGTATAAGATAATTCTATAGTACTATTTATTATTTTGTTTATATCCTTTTGATATACTGCAAAATAGACTTTGTATGTACCCATTATTATAGCTGGGACATAAAGATCTGGGCGTAGGAGGCGTTGCGAAGTAACTAAAGGACCATCTACATTTAATATATCACCAGTAGGGCCATTTGCATCAGTTTCTATACCATCATATACATTATATTCATAGTGATTAGTCCATGAATTAATTGTACCCCACGTATCTTTAGTAGTTGAGATATAAGCATGGATTATCTTAATAATATATTTAGGTGGGGGAGTATTTGCTACTATATAAGTATGACCACATTCAAAAGTTTCTGGAAATCTTGAGTTAAGTGCTGGCATGCCACCTTCTTTATTGTCTGTGAATGCGGCAGTATATATATTGTTTGGGACTGTTGTTATATAGGTAGAATCGTTTGTTTCTTTATATGCAATAGTATAATCTACAGTTTCATCTATAAAACTCCCATTATCTAACCGATACAGAGCTGGAGATTTTATTTGTAGTTTAACCATATCAACTGGTTTTGTGGTGGTATAAACTACTTCTTCACTATCCACAAGTCTACCTATTTCATCACCAAGGTCAAATTGAACTCTTTCATTATCAAAGTATGGGATCTTATTCTGAGCCGTCGGATTATACACACTTTTATTAGCATCTTTATCGTTGGTTCCATTTCTAGACCACCACTCTACATCTTGATAATTTCTTAGTGGTTGATCATCTATTTCTATAGCTGGATTGTAGTATGTGGCATCTTTAGTAATTGCGTCTACACTAGCAGTAAAGGAAGTATTACATGCAGATGCATAATTATTTTCCCTGGCTATTCCATCTATCTCTCCTTCACATAGAGCTAGCAACAGGTAGAGATAGTTATCTTTACTACTATAATTCTCAGTGAATACTGATATTACATTACCACCAACTCTGTGGCATCCGTATATAATCGGAACTGGAGCCCCATATTTGGCTGTGGTTTTTATTCCTGACCAACTATAAGTTTGAGTTTCTCTATTTCCAGTAGCTAAAAGCGGTAGGTCAGTCTGAGTTAAGGCTTGTATTATACCACCAATCATTATTACTGCACCCAGCATCATAATTTTAACACCAAGTGGAGAGGCACCACCATATGAGAGCACTGTAATAGTAGCACCAACTATCATCATTACAGCCCCTAATATTATTTGTAGGGCACCGCCTTGGCCTCCAGCAATAACTGGAGTTATAACTACTTCATCATACTCCTTCACTAAACATAAGGCCCAATCATCCACGGAAATCTCAATGCCATTAAGATACATCATGACTTTTTCTGACATTATTAAATCGTAGATCTCATCATCCTGAGCACGAGCGAATTCTGCCGCACAGTGAATCAAATGAGGATTATCCACAGATTCAAATTCAGATGACTCATCTAATAGATTTCTGAAAGTGACTAAGGCCATACTATTTATCGTCTCCTTTAAGTCTTACCGCAGTATACAATCTGTCCTCAAATGATGTTCCCATCAATCTAACTATCTCAGATGTTTTACCTTCTTCTATATGAATTAACTTATTATCTTGGATGAAGCAACCGATGTGATCCACTATCCTACTGCCATTATATCTGCAGAATATTAGTCCATCATATAATTTATAGGGTGGATCAACTCTATACCAATATGTGTACATATTCTCTGTTATTTGGCTACCGTCCCAATTACGATCATACCCTAAATGATTTAGTTTAGGTAGCTCTACGCCAAGCATCTCTTTATATATAAGGTGAAGTAGGCCAAAGCAATCCAAACCTTCAATAGATAAACCGGATTTTTTATATTTTAATCCTATATATTTTTTGAAATTTGGCATGCTAAGTCTCCCTTACCTATTTTATTTAACCAAGTTGTAAAGGTTTCTGTAGAATAATACTTATAGTTATTATTAATAAAATCCGGCTCAATAGAAGTTTTTTTCTTTAAATTATATAATATAGATGATGATATGCCTAATAATGTACAATAAAAGCCTATGGTTTTATACTTCTTTCTATTTTGTCTATAGGTATATAGTTCCTTATATAATTTATATTTTCTACTCATAACTATAGTTTTTAGGTCTGTGTAGATCCAATTTAAGAATGTCATGGAATCGTTTGTACTAGCTCTAAGTCTAAAACAAGTTTTCATTCGTTCTAATGTCAAATTAACTTTAATAATAGTGTGTAGTTTGTCTCTTATTGCAGAAAGCATTAATTCACTCCCACCTACTATAAAGATTGTTTTATTAAGCCTATTTATTCCGCCATCTCCTTCCCAATATCCTTGTATAAAATATCTAAAATAATAATCAGATATATATGTAGGAAGAGAGCATGTCAATGATTTGTTTGAAGTAAATTTATATTTATCTCTTAAAATTTTGGCTAACTTTTTACTATTGATACCTGCAGTAGCTATATTTGGTTTAGATTTATAATTTCTAACTGGCATATTACTAAACTGACCCACTAGATCACATAAGAATTTTTTATCTTTTGTATTGAGATTAAAAGATACTAGATTATTATAGATATTTCCATCGGCCATCCAAAATCCAATAAAGTGAAAAAGTTGTGGAGTTAAAGTATCAAAAAAATTGTAATACACTTCATAAGGCAGTACATGATAAAAACTAGTACTTATCCCCAACCTATTCAACTTAGCCTTTGTACCACACTTTCCTCTTTTAATCTTTTTTGCTATCTTCTCAATAGGCATAGTTCCTGCTAATGCTATAGCATATCCTACTTCTTCCTTAGTCCAATATTTACAGTGTCTCCCACTCATACTAATCACTCTCCTCTTATAAAGTCTCTCAATTGTTAAAGTGTAGCAGGAGGATGAGAGGACTACCTCTTTTCAGGTCGCGATTCCCTAGCTACACAATATAGTTATCTTGCTACGTAAAAAGATTTTCTAGGGATCGACAAAAATCCGCCGAAGCGACTTGCATTCACCCTTTCCTTACAATCATTTATACTTAGATCACAAGTGGGGTAAGTAGCAAAGTAACCAGCTTGCACACCACACGATGTATCGTTATACTCCCACTGACACTCATGACTAAATGTCCTTCCAGGGATCTGAGCTCTCTTAATATCAAACTTAGATTTGCAATTAAACACTACTGCCTGTTCTGAAGAAGAAGCTGAATCAATATAAAATTTCTCTTTGATCGTCGATCTCTTATCTGGAGTAGTACCTATGAATGTATATCCTACTCCTGAAGGAAGATTCCTAGCGAAGGCAGTCATCACGTAGATGTCTTTTCCTCTCAAATACTCTTGACTGTGGAGAATGCCCTCCATTACCCTATCGACATTAGGTATAACCAGAGTTATGCCCGAGATTTCTCCATCTATATTAGATTTCAGGACATCCCCTTTTATGGGGAATCCTGTATAGCAGGTTGTAGCATTGAGGAGATTACCTGAAGAATCTAACTGATACCCAGTTACGTCATGATTCCAATCAACATAATACTGATAGTCAGTTCCGCTTTGACTAGCGTTTACCACAAAGAAATGGACTGGATCGAGTGCCTCAACATCTGTTTGTATATCTGCAAAGGTTGTTGTTACATCGTAACTCATATTATCTCCTTAAACACTAGGATATTTACCTACAAAAGCTACTGTTCCAGATCTAGTATACCCACCATCACCAGTCAGATCAATATCTTGGTTGATGTGAGGGCCAATTTTAAAATTAGCTATAGGATCTGGAGTGCAGAAGGCTTCGTATGCTGGATAAAGCTTACCGTAAGTAGCAAAATTAGTGGATGTTAGATCACCATAATTTACGCCACTTGTGTTCATAGTAATTGAAGCATTAGTTGTCTTAGAGACATAGGGCACTAATCTAAATCCATAGTCTGCAGTATAGGCACAAGCATATATCTTAGTGTTAGCCCAATACCTCGTATTAGTGATTGCAGGCTGCCAATCTCCATCAGCATCTCGTTCTACACTTACATTAATTGAGGAGGGAGTAATACCCCTAGAAAAATCAATGACATAGAAAGAAGATAGTCCACCCTGAGCAATAGAATTAACAAAATGCTCTATCTGGTTATATTCTCTAGCAAAGATATTCTCATATTCATATGATAAAGTAATAAATGGATTAGCTTTCTTTCTGGTAGATATACTCTGTTGTTCAAATTGAGAGACTAATACATTATGAACATCCTTTGAAGTTACCCCTTTATTAGGCTCAAATATAGTATACTCTACACTATCTATTAGTCCTGTATCACTATCCTGCAGTGTACCTATAGGAAATAAATACGCCACTCACCTACACCCCCTACGCTCTTAAAGCTCTATATATTGGTCCTCGTTTGTTGAGATCAGCACCTATGGTATTGATTATGACCCTTTCACCAGATTTACCGGCCATTGCACCTGCTATATCGTCTTTAGTTAAGACATTTACTATGTTTATCGGTTGTTTATCATCTTTGTCTCTGGCATATCCAGAGACGCTATCCTTATTAATATTCTCAGATGGTATAACCAACTCTTTCTGTGAGGCATTATCTCCTAACAAAGCCAAAGTAGGATTTCCGGTGATTCCACCCTTTGAGAAACTTCGGAATGCCTCTATGGATGGGATTACTCCACCTTTAGCATTACTACTAAATGTGCTTATAACACTACTACTGCCACCACCTATGCCACCAGCAATTGAGCCCGCAGCACTAGTAATTCCCTTTACAATCTGTAAGGCTATCCACTCATTGATAGCATTTTGAATAGCCTTGGATAAATTTAAGAAGAAGTCTTTAAAAACTTCGCCAAGATTTTTGATGGGATCTTCTAAATCGTTTATCTCCCCCTTAAGACGAGATATTTCACTAGATATTAGGGACGCCTCTTCAGCTTGCCCATCAGCTATAGCTTCTTTGTACTGCTGTTCGAGCTCTGCCAACTCCCCTTTTAGGGAATTGGCCTCCTCTTTTTGTTCTTCAAATCCTCTGGTTATACTATTAAAGGCCTCTGTTAGACCACTTATAACTTCATTTTCTGCCATATCAATAAAGTTATTGCGCCAATCAGCTACTTTTTGCTCTACACTTTTATATACTCTGTATAGAGCATTAGCTTCTTTTTTAATTTCTTCTTCTTTTCTTAATATTTCTGTTTTCTTTTTAACTTGATCATTGAAAATCTTTAACTTTTCTTCCTCAGATAATGTAGCTCCCTTAGATTCCCTAGCTATACGTAACGCAGTTTCATAAGATTCATACTGTAGATCAAGTCTACTCTTTTCCAGCTTTAATATATTTTCTTTCTCTCCCGGAGCATCTATCTTCAATCTCTCTATTTGAGTAGTGAGATTTAATACTTCTCTTTGAGTTTCAATTTCAGCTTCTCTCAGCTTCTCATCCAATTTAATTCGATCAGAAATTGCAATATGTTTTTCATATATAGCAAGTAAAATTCTATTATACTCTGCAGATCCACCAAGTAGTTTACCATGTTCATCATTCAATTTCTTGAGCGACATCACACGATCTCTGTCTGCTTTAGCTTGCCGAGCAACAAATTTATCTCTAGTTGTTAATGATTTAATTTCTAGTTCTCTAGACATAGCCTCAGTAGACATCTTTTCTCTTGTCTGTTCTAATATAGATCTTGTACGTTTAATTTCTTCTTTATCTATTTCTGGTTTCTTAGTCTTCCATTCTTCTTTAGCTCTAGCATCAGCAAACATTCTCCTATCATCAGCTATTTTCTTTTCTACCTTACTAGTAGTTTTACCAAAGTTCTCTGTATCAGTTTGGACTTTCCTAAGCCATTTAGAATAAGATTCTAACCACTTATTGGGGTCTTTATCTTTCTCAGGTTTAGGAAACTTACTAAATATGTCAATAGTAAATAACATATCTGTCATCAATTGCAATGCTTTAACATTCTTGGCAGTTTTGTCTAGTCCTGACCCCTCTAAAAGCTCCTTAGCTTTTCCAGCCCATTCTTTCCCACCTTTGTTTAGATCTTCCCCCAACTCCTTAAGAGTAGTAAGTATTCCCATCCCCTCTTTTTTCATCTTTTCCCGAAAAATTTTATATATTTTTGGGTGATCCTCGAAGAACTTAGCTATCTCTGGATGCTCTTTCTCAAACCAACCAAAGACCTTGTTAAGACCCTCCTCCATTTCTTTGGGGCTTAGAAGATGTCGCTCCATTCCATCTAGTATACTGATGTATTTTTTTGTTTCTTTAGCAGCTTCTATTTGTTTTTCAATAAAGGGAGCTAAACCTTTATTGGTAGCATTCCTATACGCAGACATAAATGCAGAAAGACTCTTTTTTACATCCTCAATAGATTTTCCACTTTTTATCATACTCTTTATTTGAGTATCTACTAGTATTTTGATTCCCTGACCTATCTCATGCAAGGCTAATTTTGCGTCTCTAGTTGCCTTTTGGGCTATTTTTATCTCCTCTTTTATTACTTTTGTTTTTCTGACTGAAGGCGCTCCTATCTCTCCTATATCAGACACATACTTTTGTGATTTGGCATCTACTTTACCTGCCTCTTCCTCCATCTTTCTTCTAAGTTCTATTTTTGCCTTTTCTTTTTTCTCTTCTATTCTTAATTCATAGTTAAGTATAGTTTCAGTATCCAAGGACTCTGATTTTTTAGCCTTAACCTGTTTAATTTGCTCTCTTAAGATGGCCATTTGTTGTTGTGTAGTTTTTTGTTTTAATATAGCTATACTATCTCTATTCACCTGATTAAGTTCTTTCTGTTTCTCTTTTAGCTCATCTGTACTCTTGCCCTCTAATACCATAAGATGCAAAGTTGCATTCTTAGCTATTATTCTCTCAGCATCTACCTTTTTTCCTTCTTTAAGGGCTTTTAAGTATTTATCAAACATATCCACATTACTCTGTAATGCTGCCTCTTCCTCAACTAGTTGAGCGGTAGTCTTGTTTAACTCTTTTTGCATCTCAGCCATAGAATATATTAAACTAGTGAAATAGTCAATTAAAGGGATAACCACAGCAGTGAGTCCTAGAATTATAAGTTTAATAGGAGACAGTTTACCAAACCATGTCCAAGCAAACTTAACTGCTTTTGCCACATTTGTAAAAGCTTTTGATGTTTTGAGTATAGTACTAATAGTTTTAGTTGTAAAAACAAGTGCTATCATAGCTCCTATTCTGACAATAGACTTTAAAAGTATCTGGGCCATCTCTGACATATTGCTAAGAGTAGTAGCTCCCGTATTAATACTATCCAAAAATAGTTTCATCATAGGAGAATATTGATCATAAATAGCGTCTGCCAATATTATCATGGTATTCTTTAACTGGGTGGCTTTAGATTGAACTGTCTCCATTTGAGTTGCTGCCATTCCAGCTGCTGTTCCTATTGCGCCTAGTGAAGCTATAAAATCTCTTAGACCACTAGCTTTACCTATTAAAGCAGCTATGGCAGATGCAGCTCTGCGATCCAACCCCCTAAATGCACTTGCAGCATTGAAACTAACAGCACTCATTTTTTCCAAAACATCAACTAGGGATTGTTCACCAGTTATAGAAACATCCTTTAGGGTCAAACCTACTTTGTGAAGCTCTGTTCTAAATTTCTTTGATGGTTTAACTAATTCACCAAGTAGTGATCTAAGCCCAGTACCAACCTTACTCATTTTGATACCTTGATTAGCCATCATACCAATAACACCAGCAGTATCTCTTAACGATAAACCAACTTTTGGGGCTACTCCAGTCAAATACTGTAGTGCTGTACCTAAACCTTTAATTTGAACTTTAGATCTATTAACAGTACTAGCTAAAATATCAACTATATGCTCTGTCTCAGTTGCCCCAAGCTCCCAGGCCTTCATAACAGTGGTAACTAGATCAGCCGCAGTTTCCATATCCGTCATGGTAGCTGTAGCTAATAGGGCAACATTTTTGATGGCAATAGATACTTCACTTGCCTCTAAACCAGCTTGACCTAACTTAACCATACCACCAGCTATTGTAGTAATGTCAATATTAAGAGACTTAGCCACCTTTTTTAATGATCTATCCATAGCTAATAGAGCCCCATCTGTAGATTGGGTAACTGCCTGTAAATTAGCCATAGCTTGATCTAATTCTACAACTTTACGAAAACCTTCAGTTATTCCCCTATAGATAGCCCAAAAACCACGAAGCTGTATAAACCACCCAGCTCTCTGTTTAAACCAAGATGCAGTTAGAAATCCTTTTTTGGCTTCTCTTTTCTCTAGTTCTTTTCTAAACGATTTTACTTCAGCTTTAGCTTTCCGTAAATCAAATCCTTTAGCTTTCACTAATTGATTATTTAATTTCTCTAGTTTATTTATCCCTGCTGTAGTCTTACCACCCTTTTCCATCTCTATTCTAAGAGCACGTCTTTCCTTCATCAATTTATGCAACTCTAAGGCTCTCTGCTTAGTTTTTTCCGCAGCCGCTACTTTAGCTATGGCCATTCTAACTTTAATTTCTTTTTTAAATGTAGTTATGCCAAGCTCTCTCAATCTGGTTTGTACTTTATCTAATTGAACAGCCTTTTCCTTTACAAAAATACCCGCCTTTATATCAGCGTTTAGTCTAGTTTCCTCTTTTCGCAGAGATCTTATTATATCTCGTTTTCTACTCATAGCTTGATTATACTCACCAGCTACTTTTAACTCTGCTGCATAAATCTCCCTATCAGTGTTGGTTCTAGGGGTAACTCTTAAACCCTCTTCTATAACCTTTTTTCGCTCTTCAGACAGTTTTTTTGCAGAAAGGGCACCATCCTTATTAAGTTTGACTTGAATAGCCTCCAATTTGTTAAGATTTGCTATAGAGACACTACCTTTAGCTATAACTCCTACAAGCTCTTTTCTTGCAGCAGTTAAGCCCTTAATTTTATCTGCTTGTCTTTCAGCATCTTCTTGCCTGGCTACCGCAACCAGCTTTCGCCAAGCTGTAACATCACTAAGCACAACTTTCTCATGCCGTTTTCTTAATTGAGTTTGGACTTTAGTTAGTTTTATAGAAGTGGTTGCTACATCTTTGCTTATCCTCATATCTTGGATTAGCTTGTTTTCTGCTATCCTAAGCTCTTCAACAGACCTTCTTTGTCTAGCATAGGCCTCATCCCCACGCTTTGATAATCTAATTTTCTCCTCATACTCAGTCTTTAAGCCTGGATCTTCACTTATTTTACGTTCTCCAAATCTTGCTCCGGTGGGAGCCTCAGCCACTTTTCTATAGGCAGCTTTTATTTTATTTCCAAATTCTATTACTTTTTTATTATACTCAGCAGCCTCCTTACCGAAAACTGCCTCAACACGATTTATCGCATCTCTTACCTTAGCTTCCCCACCCTCCGTACCGATCTTTTCAGAGGCCGTATAGAAATCAATCAAAGCTTTTGTTTGTTCCGCAGTGAGTTTTCCTATCTCGTTAATCTTTTCCCTAACTCCTTCTAGTGACCCTCCTCCAGTATTCTTATCCCCTTCTACCTTCTTAGCCCCCAAAGTATCACGCATTCTACTCAACAATACGCCTACTATATTAGATTTTTCTGTACCAACTTTATTTAATTGTTCAAAATCTTTTATAAGTCTTTTAACAGTACCATGAATTTTCACTTCAGCTCTATTTAATCCAACTATTCCTTTATTTGCTGCCTGAGTCCAATTATCAAAAACACCATCAATGGCCACCCTAGCAGTTTTGATGAACTCCTTAGTTTTAGAAAAAGGATCTCCCTTGACTAGGCCCTCTAATCCAACTCTAGTAACACCTTTTTGGAAATTGTCAAGTAGCCCCTCTGCCTTGACTATCCCACTTTTAAGCCTATCAGTATTTATACCAACAGATACATTAATGCCACCTATAGAGGCCATCTAAGAATCACCCTTTTTTGTTTTTAGCCACAGGAATGCCAAGCATAGTAAGTTTCTTCTCCATGCCTCCTGCATCATTCTTCCTATCTTGTTGCTTCTTTATTTTATCCCAATCCAAAGCCCGCATAAATTTGTCCCATGAGCTTTGTTTAGCCCTAAGACCTTTCTGTGAGTCGGCAGGATGGGCATAAGAATTTGCATTTGCGACTGTGATCGCAAGTGACCGTTGCTGGTCAAGCTCTGCCTTACATGATTTTTCGTAAAGTAGGTAGATTTGTGGAATAGTGAAATCCCATCTAAGGGATTCAAGGGAAGTGCCGATACCGCTGGATAGAAGTGAATAGAAGATATCGCCTATCCCGAGTTTCTGGGATTTGCGATTTACTTTAGTTAGTCCTTTACTTCCTCCACCATCTCTGGTCTCTCCGCTAGAGTGGTGGAAACTACGTTTTTTATGATCTCTGAATTCTGTTGGTAAATTATGAAAGCTATCTTAACACCATCTTGCATTGATAACTCTTTAATATCATCTTCACTAGCACCAACTGTCATAGCTATTAACTGCAATAATTCTGCGGAACAGATTGTGAACAATCGAGCTATTGTAGTATAAGAAATTACAGATTCTGTTGAAGTGAAAAGCTTATCTAAACCTTTCTTCTCTATCTTGTCAAGTACTGATTCCAATAGAGAGGAAATTTCAAACAACTTACCAAAACTCCAAGGTTTAATAGTATATTTACCTATCTTTACATCAGGAAAGAGGATCTCCTCTTCGCTCTTCTTCTCTTTTGCCATTGCTTTCTCCATTACATAAACTGTTTTTAGTTAGGTCATGGTAGGTACATCCACTACCTGTATGTGCTCTATGGTGACACTCCGCACATAATGTTACGCCCATATCAAGGTCTAGTGACTGCATATCATTAACATTTAATCCCTCATAGTGATGGGCGTTTATGCCCTCTGTTTCGCCACATATTTGACATTCATAGTTGTCTCGTTCCTTAATCATATCAGCCCAGACTGATTGACCGGGCCTATAACTAGAAGGTTCCTCACCTTTAAAATATTTACGTTGACCAAAAAGACTACAACCCTTTTTGCAATCTTCTGAACAGTAGAATCTATTTTCTCCTTGGTTTACGTTGTTTACAGCATATATCCTACTACAAACAGCCGTCTTTTTAGGCATAAACCACTCATTACAATTTGTACATCTAACCTGTAAGTAATCCTCATTAATTGGGGATCGTCTCACCTCCTCACAGAAATCAATCTGTGGAGCATAAGTATCATATATAGGTATGTTTAACTTCTTCACTCCTATATGACTTCGATCCTCTTTTCTACATTCTTTACATCCACAACCATGCTGAAGATCATTCCAACATAGTTTAAATGTGTGACCTCTCTTCTTACAAATAAAAGATAGTTTGCTCTTATTATTGATGTATTTGTTACTTAATAGAGTATACTCCTTTCTTAGAGCATACTCTCTAATTTCCTCTATATCTTTTTTACTTTTATTTGCAGCACATCTTGGACAACCATGTCGCTCAAAATTGTGCCAAGGTGTTGAAAATTCGTGTCCTTGAGAGCATTTAAATTTTAGCTTAGTATAATTATTAGTATATAAAGAACTTAAGATTTCGACTCTAGTTTCTGATGCTTTATTTTTTATATGTTCAATTGTTAGCTTTCTCATTTAGAAAACACCCAAACCACGTTCCCACAGTCGAAAATACGAGTCATTCCGTTGTCGTTCATATTCTGTACTTCCGTGCGCTCAGGGTTGAAAATCTCAAGTTTATCTTTGAGTACGTTTTTGCGATAGTTGAACCTATGCTTACGCACCGTATTATTTTCAAGCAGATACCAATAGTTAGGTTGAGATGCATGCTTGAACTTAAAATTAAGCATAGAATAAACGTGGCCCGTTGACCACCTACGATCCCCAAAGGTTTTTATCTCACTAAATTCCCAATTTCTAGTGAAATGCTTAAAGAGCTTACTTGCTATGCCTGGGATTAGATAATCCATTGAGGAACAGAACCTATTTAACTCCCATACATTACTACCTTTAGTTCCGCCTTTAGCTAGGCTGGGCCTGCTCATTGTCATCACTGCAACAAGTTCATCTTCATAGAAGGCCCCCAACTTAACTCTTGAGTTGTCTCCACCTTGTATATGATGCTTGTTTAAGAACTCATTCTTAATCTTTGGTTCTATCTCTTTTATCTTGCACTTACGGGCGTGGATTCGTTTAGCTGGTGAAGCTCCTACTTTGTAGAGGATTCTGGAAATAACTATCTCTTGCTTACTCAGCCACTCATCCTCGAAGATCGTCACTAAATCATAGCCTGCTTCATTGCATTTCTCTAACTTCTCTAAGTGATAGTTCTTATCTTTACCTTGCGCTTCTGAGTGCCAGTATAGCCCACAATATTCAATAGCCAATTTCCTTGATGGTATTACAATGTCCAATTCGAGGGGACCAATTATGGTTCTGTCTGATTGAATAGCATCTGGGCAATGTGGTTTAATAAGATCAAATATTTCT
>Ga0222697_1000545_pt1 | contig 16005 bp, 18 predicted proteins | sample AntAcemetage1402_FD_179835 | JGI IMG/M metagenome (GOLD analysis project Ga0222697, IMG submission 179835) | Saline water microbial communities from Ace Lake, Antarctica - #1402 | ecosystem: Environmental > Aquatic > Non-marine Saline and Alkaline > Saline | place: Antarctica: Ace Lake... | reverse complement strand
TCCACATATCAAGCAACAGGACAATGTACTACTAGTTGCACATGGGCAGCTGATACAGATGGTGATACATATACTGGCCAATTTGATTGTTGGAACAATGATGCCAATGCTAAACCAGGGTCATTGTATCAAAGTACCACCGCAAAAGATTATGATTGCAGCGGCTTTATTGATTACCGCACCGAGTGTATATCCAATGATTCTCTTTATGCTGTAGCTTCTAGTGTTTGCCCGTCGCCCAATACTCAGTCTGCTGCGGATGCGTGGTGCAACACCCAGCATGCTGGTTCTACTTCAAGTTGGCGATGTAATGGTGAGTACAACGAAGTTGGTTGTGTATGGTGTACTGCTGCGACAAGATATTACTGGTAGGCTAAAATAAAAAATAAATATTATGCAGAAAAATAAAAAAATAATTTATTTTATTGTGGTTATATTGGTTACTGTTGTAATTATTGGCTCAAACCAACGAAATAGTGTCTCACAGTCATTTGATTCTGAGTTAGTTGATTTGCCGGATATTATTGCAAGTGGTCGTGTAGATGCGCGTGGAGAAAAACATTATTTTCTTTCCTCTGGAACTACTAACGGTTCTGTAAACGGCTACTCAGGGCTAGATTCATTTTGCGAGAATGATTCTAATGCTATTTCAGGAAGAAATTATCATGCGTATGCAACTAATGCTACAGGCAGAGGATTTCTTGATAATTATATATATACCAATAGTACTTATGGAACCTTTGTGTTAACTGGATCTCAAAGCCCTGATTTTTGTGGGGCCATAGGAATTAATTGTCATAATAAATGGTCTAGTAATGCACCTAGTGAATATATTTGGAATACTGCTTCTCCTGCATGTGATAGTTGGACAACAAGTTCTAATAATACTGGCAATGTAATATATCAGCCATTTAGAACTTCTATGAATGTAGGGGAAACTCCAGTTAGTGCTGGGAATACATGGTATTGCGGTGATCAACGTAAAATTATTTGTATTGAAAATACGGTTGCTATTAGTAATGATGTAGTAGCTGAACCTTTTTATGTATCTTCGTCAAGAAATTGGTCACAAGCAGTAAGTTATTGTCAAAATGAAGGTGCCCACCTTGCTTACATAGGAGATGAAGCCACTAACACAGCTGTTAAAGATTTAGCTGGAGGAAATTCAGTTTGGATAGGATATAACGATATCTCTCAAGAGGGCAACTGGGATTGGGAGGGTGGATTTGCAGAAATTTATACTAATTGGGGTAGTGGAGAACCAAATGATTCTGGTGGAGAGGATTGCACAGAGATGTATAATACTGGACTATGGAATGATTCTAGGTGCAACGCAGTTAGGACATTTGTGTGTTCTTATCAATAAATAAGCAAATATGAAAGCAAGTACTAGATATGCAATAGTAGTGGCAGTACTTGCTTTTTTGATTTTTGTAATTTTACCTCAGTTATTTACTGGCCCTAATAATTTTGATGAGAAAAAAAATATTACATCTTTTAAGGTTAGTGGATTATCAATGGAGCCAGAATTTAAACATAATGAAATTGTTGAAGTTGATAAGAGCGCATACACTCAATTATCACTACAAATAGGAGATGTAATAGCTTTTCAGTTTGAGCATCTTGATAATCCTATGATAAAGCGTGTTGTTGGAATTCCAGGTGATATCATAAAGATTGAAGATGGCTGGTTATGGATTAATCAAGAAAAGAAAATTTCTTCTGGTAAATTTAATAATGGAGTTTGGAAGCAAGGAGAATCTTATACAATAAACCAGAATAAATATTTTGTATTAAGCGATAATAATTCCATAGGAGAAGATAGTAGAATTTGGGGGCTGGTAAGCAAAAAAGATATTATTGGAAAAGTAGCATCTAAATTGTAAAAATAGAACATCTTGACAGTGATATATAATATATGTTGTTTTTGTGTGTATAAAATTTTGGTTTTTTAGTGATTTTGTTGTATAATAAGAGATAAGAAAAACTGTTGATAACTAGGTTTTTTAGAATAAAAATAAACATTCAAAAATAATAAAAAATCCACATGCTTGTCAGTGGAAAAATTAACTATTTGTTTAATGCTAGCTAAATATTTTTTGGCTGGTTTTTAATATACAAAAAATCAACTGCAAATTTGTAAATTTGTTAGATAATATTGCAAACAAGTATCAGTAATAGAAATATAAAAACTTATGGGATTATTTAAAAGCAAACCAACATCATATCTTGGAATGGATTTAGGAACAAGCTCAATTAAGCTTATTGAGTTAGAAAGTTCAGGAGGAAGGCCTCGTCTTGTTACTTATGGAGTTGTAGAGACAGACACAGATGTTTCTCGTGAGAATAAAGAGTCAGATCACTCAAAAGTGGCAGGAGTATTAAAAGCACTTTTAGCAAAAACAGGCGCTAAATCGCGTTTGGCAATTGCGGCTTTGCCTAATTTTTCGGTGTTTAGTAGTGTGATTTCTCTGCCGCGTTTAGACGATAAAAAACTAGCAGAAGCAGTTCAATGGGAAGCAAAAAAGTTTGTTCCAATGCCTATTGAAAACGTTGTTTTAGATTGGAAAGTTTTAGGCGAAAGTGAAAAATCAGAAGCAGAAGATGCACTATCTGCACCTGCTCCTGTTTCCAGTCCTGCTCCGGCAACACCAGCTTCTACTGCACAACCTACAAACCAGGGCGCGCCTAGTCCAGAAGTAAAACAAGTTCCGAATATAAAAAAACCAACAATTGCAAAAGCAAAAGGCAATTTAGCACAATGCAAAACCATTGTTAAAATTTTACTAACTGCAGCACCAAAACATTTAGTAGAAAGATATGTTTCTATATTTAAACTTGCTGGAATTAAGCTTTTGAGCTTAGAAACAGAATCGTTTGCCTTAAGCCGTAGCTTGATTGGGAATGACCCAAGTACGGTATTAATTGTTGATATAGGGTCTCTAACAACCGATTTAACAATTGTTGAAAAAGGGATTCCAACCTTGGCTCGCAGTATTGATGTTGGTGGAAAAGCAGTTACAAAAGCAATTGCAGATAGTATGGGCATTTCGTTTGAACGTGCAGAGCAATTTAAGCGTGATGTTGGAATAGGGTCTATTGCTGGGGCTAATGGAGAGGCAGTTAAAAAAGACGGAGTTTCGAAGATTATTGCAGAAAGTTTTTCTCCAGTTATCAATGAAATGAAATATTCGATTGAACTTCACCAAAATCAAAACGAAAAAGGTATAGAAAAAATATTAATAACAGGAGGAAGCGCTTTTTTACCTTCTTTACCGGAATATTTATCAAGCCAGCTTAATATAAAAGCATTTATAGGCAACCCTTGGGCTAGAATTTCATATCCAAAAGATTTAACAGAAGTTTTGGATCAGCTTGCTCCAAATATGGCTGTACCAATCGGTTTAGCTATGAGGGAGATAGAGTAAATTTTTATTGTCATTCCGACCGAGTGTAATCACGAGTGGAGGAATCTCTTCCGTTTCAAAAAGAGATCCCTCGACTCCGCGAGTACGCTTCGCTCGGGATGACAAAGAATTAACACCATTGCAAATGGTTTCAGACGAAAAAGGCATTAATTTACTTCCGCATGACATAAGGAGTCGTCGGAATAAAAGTAAAAAAACGAAGAAAGCTTCGAGTTTTTTGCATGATGTTGATTACACGGAGCCAGAGGGAGAGGTTCGAGGTACGAAGTCTGAAGTTCGAGGTGAGGAGAAGCCAGCCAGAGGCTGGTCCGCCTCTGGCGGAAAAGAGAAACTAGGATTTTTTAGTCGCTTATTTGGCGGATCTAAAAAAGATACTAAAGCAAAAGATAAATCAGATAAAAAGTCGCAAAAACAAAATCGCGACCTTCCTGTTGGAAAACCACTTTCCTCAGCTCTTTTTGCTACTGAGGATAAGAAGGTTCAAGGTTCCCAGCCAGAGGATGGTCAGTCTTCGGCTGAGAGGTTAGAGGCTCAAAATGAAGATAAGAGAGAAGGGAAAAAACAAAAGCTGACCACAGATTTATCTGATTCTACTGATTTCGCAGAGAAACCAGCCAGAGGCTCCGCCCAGAGGGAGGTCCGGTCCGTACCTGGTGAAAAAGAGGAACAAAAAGCTATCAAGCCGATCCAGATAAAACCGATTAAAATTTATAGTCCTGCGCCATCATCTGTGCTTAAAAATGTGGATGAGAAGAAGATTCAAGGTCCAAGTAAAAAGAGTAAAGGATTTTTTAGTAAGATTTTTTCTGTATTTTTTAAATCTAAAAAAGACAAAGATCAGAATTTTAAGAATTCAGAATCTACCTTATCTACCCAACCCCCCCTTAATCCCCCCCTGAATACAGGAGGGGAGAGTCGCTCTGCAATGTTTGAAAAAACAACAAGGGTGCCAAAGAAAAAAATTAATATTGAATATTCAACTCCTCAGCTAAATGGAGAATCTAAAGGTATTGAGGCAGATAAGGTTCAAAGCTTGCATAATCCGGATTTTTTAAATTTTAAGCCCGTTGAAACATTAGAAGATGTAGTCAAGGATTCAAAAAAGAAGAAGAAATCGTTTTGGTCTAGAATTTTTTTATCCAAATCTAAAGAAGAGAAGGTTCAAGGTTCCCAACCAGAGTCTGGTCAGCCTTTGGCTGAAAAGTTCAAAGCTCAAAGTAAAGGAAAAGAAGAGAAGAGAACAGAGAAGCCAGCCAAAGGCTGGTCGGCCTCTGGCCGAAAAAAGAAAGGCCCAGGAATTTTTAAGAGGATGTTTACAAGAAAGAAAAAGCTGGACATAGATTCCTCCTCTTCGGCGGACAAGTCAGCAGATTCCGCTGATTCTGCAGATAAGAAAGAAGCAGAGAAGAAAAAAGAAGAGACTAAAGATAAAAAACAATCCTCCTCCGCTAAAGCTATGGAGGATAAAGAAATTGCGCCAGTTATTGAGGCAAAAGAAATCAATAAACCAAAAGACAATAAACCTTCTTTGGTAAATACTATTGAAGAAAAGGGATTAAAAGGCCTAACTCAAGCTCCTGTACATAAAAAAGATTCGCATGATGTTAATTTGCTTAGTGCGGAATATTCCCAAAGGTTTGCACAAGGAAATCCAAAAATGGCGATTATAACTTCTGTTGTGTCTGTTGTTCTTATTATTGCGCTTGCGTGGGCAGGTTTGCACTTATACGAAGTAAAAGGAAAATCAAAAACAGAAGAAATTGTTTCTATAAATAATGCTTTACGAGAAACAATTTCGACTTACAGAGAAATAGAAAAAGAAGATAAAGATTTAGCTTTAAGAATTAGTACAATAACAAAACTTTTAGATAACCATATTACTTGGAAGAGCTTTTTGGAAAGATTAGAAGATTCAACAATCCCAGAAGTTACTTATGTAAGTATGGGAGCATCTACCAAAGGATCAATATCGATCTCTGCAATAGCTAAAGATTACACATCAATGGCCAGGCAAATTACAGTTTTTGAAACAGACGCGCCTTGGATAGAACAGGTTTTTGTAACTTCGGCTTCTTTGTCCGAAGATAAAACAGGAAAAGCCAGTGGAGTTGTATTTGATATGTTGATTGTTATTAATAGCGAAGCTTTGCAATACGCAGAAGAATAATAAATATGCCAGAAAAAAAATCCGCTCTAGGCGGAGAACAAAAAACTAAAGAATTAAAGAGTAGGGCAAAAAAATTGATTCCGCCTTTTGTTAAGGGATGGTTTTTGGAATATTATATGGAAGTTGCGGTTGGAATTGCCATTCTTGTATTTTTTATAGGATATATATTTCTTCTACATCCAAAATTAAAAGAAGCAAGAGATTTTTCTGTAGCTAAATATGAACTTGAACTTGATGAAAAATTAAAATTAGAGCAAAAGCTAGAATATCTTATTGGTTTATCTGCGCAAAGAAGTAAAGTGGCAAAATCTAAAATAGATAAAATAAGTGAAATTTTGCCGCAAATTGCTTCAACCCCTCAGTTAATTACCAGTGTAGAAGGAATTGCGCAAGAGAGTGGAGTTACAATTGAAGGAATTGAAATGAGCATACTTGATGAGTATATAGCAGAGGAGGATGAATCAATAATCGATCCTCTGCCTAGTTCTGTTGGTATAGTTGAATTTAACCTTTCTTTAGTATCTGGGCCTTATGAACAAGTAAAATTATTTTTAGAAAATTTAGAAAAAAGTTTAAGAATTTTAGATGTTATAGCTTTAATGTATAGCCCTGTGGAAGAAAATTATTCTATAATATTTAGGAGTTATTATCTTGAATAGAAAATTATGGCACTTATTCAAAAAGCGCCTTCGCGCTTAAAACAATTAAAACTTGCACTTATATTAATCTCAGTAATAGGAGTAACTGTTGGATATGCGTATTTTGGATTAATAAAAAAACCAATACCAAAAGATTTAAAAACAGATGATGACGCAATTTTTATGCCAAGTGACGCAAAAAAAGATTCTTTGCGTAAATCTGGAATTAATGCATTAAATGAACTTAGCAAGCAAGATATATTTAATAAATTAAAAAAATTTGGAATTTGGCCGCTTTCAATCGAACCCAAAGGCAGAACCCAGCCGTTTATTCAAAAAGAAGAAGAGGAGGAGAATTAATGATAACCCCATTTTTACAATTTCTTATAGAAAAAAAAGTTGTTCCCAAAGATATTGCGGATCAAATTTCAGCTAAGACAGATTCCGGTCCAAAATCGCTTGATTTTTTATTGGTTGAAATGGCTAAAATAGGTGAAGAAGAATTACTTAAATATAAAGCAGATTTTTATCATTTGCCTTCGGTTGCTTTGCAAAAGAAAGCAGCTGAAAAATCGGCATTAGAATTTTTTCCAAAAGAAGCAGTTAATAATTATCAAATGATTCCGTTTGAGGTTAAAGGAGAGATTGTGCATGTTGGAATGGTAAATCCCGAAAACCTAAAGGCGCGTGAAGCAATTGATTTTTTGGCTCGCCAAAAGGGTTGGGAAACAAGATTCTATGTTGCAACAAGTGCTGGTTTAAAGCATATGGCCGATAGATTTAGTGGAACTTTAACATCTGAAATTGGCGAGGCCTTGGAATATTCTGATGAAAATAAAGAAAAAAAAGAAGAAAAAGCACCTCAATCAGAAAAAGAGCTTGAAGAAGTTGTTAAAAGTGCTCCTGTTTCAAAAATGGTTAATGTAATCCTTAGGCATGCAGTAGAAGGAGGCGCCTCAGATATTCACATAGAGCCAGGTGATTTAGACAGCAGAGTTAGGTATAGGATAGATGGAGAGCTGCACGAAACACTTACCCTCCCAAAATATATTCATGCTTCTGTTGTTTCTAGAATTAAAGTTATTGCAAATTTAAAGATTGATGAAACACGCAAACCTCAAGATGGAAGAATTCATATGGAAATAGAGGGAAAGAAAATAGATTTTAGAGTGTCAACTCTTCCTCTTACTGGTAGCGAAAAGGTTGTAATGAGAATTTTAGATGTTACACGAGGAGCTCCTACACTTGAGGCCCTTGGTTTTATGGGCCGCAATATTAATGTTGCAAAAAGGCAGATAGAGCAACCAAATGGATTATTCTTGGTAACAGGTCCAACTGGAAGCGGAAAATCCACAACTCTTTTTTCTGCACTCTCTTTATTAAATAAGGAAAATGTAAATATTGTAACCTTAGAAGATCCAGTTGAATATTATCTTCCTGGGGCAAACCAATCTCAAGTTCGCCCAGAAGTTGATTATACGTTTGCTTCTGGATTAAGATCAATACTTCGCCAAGACCCTGACATTATTATGGTTGGAGAAATTAGAGATAATGAAACAGCTCAATTGGCAATTCAAGCAGCTTTAACTGGGCATATTGTTTTATCAACATTGCATACTAATGATGCTGCTGGAGCTATTCCTCGTTTGCTGGATATGAAAGTAGAGCCATTTTTGCTTTCTAATACAATTAATATAATTGAAGCACAGCGTTTAGTGAGAAAAATATGCCCCAAGTGTAAAGAGCCACATGAATTACCACGGGATTTATTTGAGCAGGCTTCTTCTATTTTGGCAACTATTCCAGATGATCAATTATATGAAGGAGTATCAAGAGATAAAATGCAATTTTTTAGAGGAAAAGGGTGTGGCGAGTGCGGTAATACTGGATATAAAGGAAGACTATCTATTTTAGAAGTTCTTGAAAATACAAAAACTATGAAAACAATTATCGCGAATGGATTTGAGCATGTAAAAGCAGAAGAAGAATTTAAAAAACAAGGTTTTATTTCTATGATACAAGACGGTATCATGAAAACACTTTTAGGCCTAACAACTGTCGACGAAATAGTTATGGCTACAAAAGAATAATAATTTAGCTTAAACATATGTCTAAAAAAAATTCCCCAATAATTTTACTTGCAGAGGATGATCTTTTTTTACAAAGAATGTATGTAGATAAATTAAAACAGGAAGGAATTGAGGTTGTTGTAGCTAGTGATGGAGAAAAAGCCCTTGAATTAATGCGTAAACAAAAACCTGTCATGGTTCTTTTAGATATTTTAATGCCAAAAAAAGATGGATTTGAAGTTTTAGAAGAAGCAAAACAGGATCCTAAATTAAAATCTATTCCAATTATTTTATTAACAAATTTAAGTGAGGTTGACGATGTTAAAAGAGCTCAAAAATTAGGGGCAGATGATTATCTTATTAAATCCCACTTTTTACCTTCTGAAGTAATTGAAGTTGTTAGGAAATATTTATAAAATTTTAAGATTAAGGACCTAGGGTTGTGAAACAAAAACAATTTAACAATTATATACTAAGACATGGAAACTAAAGACGAAAAAGAAACAATTCAAGAAGTTGACAAACAAGATAGTAAATCACAAAAACCCATATCAGCGACAGATATTCTTTATTTTGAAAAATGGTTGTCATCTCTTGGTGAGAAAAAAGCAACAGACATGCATTTAACTGTCGGCAATGTGCCAATGCTCCGTATTGGAGACAAGATATCTCCTTTAATGAATGAAGATATTATTACAGCAGAAAGATTACAAAGTATTGTGGAGCATTTATTAAGTAAAAATGAATTAGATAATTTATTAAAAAACAAGCAAATAATTATTAGTATAACACTTAAGAAGGTAATGAGATTTAGAATCCATATTTCTTATAGTAGAGGATTTTTGGTCCTATCATTAAGACATCTTTCTAGCGAAATAAGAACATTTGAGGAGCTAGGCTTGCCTCAAATGATAAAAGATTTTACAACAGTTGATCAAGGATTGTGCATTATTGGCGGGCCTTTTGATTCGGGCAGAACAACAACAATAAGAGCAATTCTTTCCGAAATTAACAAAACACAAGAAAAGTATATTATAACCTTAGAAGAGCCGATTGAATATATCATCCCAAGTGATAAATCTATTGTTGTTCAGAGAGAGATAGGAAAAGACGTAAAGGATTTCGAAACAGCCCTTGCTGCTATTAAAGATGAAGATGTTAATATTGTAGCAGTAAGCTCAATTAAGAGCCCAGCAGCACTTGAGCATATTATTGATATAGCAAATACAGGACGCCTTGTTTTTGCTGCAATTGACGGCAGATATTCTGTTAGTATTTTAGAAGAGTTAAAAAATTTATTTCCTAAAGAAAAGCAAACCCAGATGCTTAATTTAATAAGTGACACACTTTTAGGAATTAATATTCAGCTTCTTTTGCCAAGAGTTGGGGGAGGAAGAATACTTATAACCGAATCCTTGCGCGCAACGCATCCTATTAAGGCGTTAATAAAAGAAGATAAATTTTCGCAAATTCCAAATATTATGCAAACATCTGCGCAAGAAGGGATGGTAAACATGGATAAAGCTTTGGCCACAGCAGTAAAGAGTGGAAAAATTAAATTAGAAGATGCAAAAGATCATGCCATTGATATAGCCCAGTTTAATTTATTGGTATCACATTAAAAACATTGTGTCATTGCGAGCGAGTGTAATCATGAGCGAAGCAATCCCGTCCTTGACGAGATTGCCGTGTCGCCCTGAATACAGGGCTCCTCGCAATGACAAGCGAAGATTACTAGAATTATGCCGTTTTATAATTACATTGCAATAAACAACGAGTGCGAGGAAGTTGAAGGGGTTGTCGATAGTGCAGATAGTGATGTTGCTCTTGATACTTTGACAGGCCAAGGATTGCTTGTTCTTTCTATTAAAGATCGCAACGCTCAAGCAGGAATGTCAATGGAGATTTCTATTTTTCAGCATGTAAAAACCAAGGATGTTGTTATTTTTTCGCGTCAACTTGCTGTTATGGTTTCGGCAACAATGCCTGTGGTGCAATCATTAAGAATTTTAGTCAATCAGATAGAGAGTGTTGCTTTTAAGATTATAATTTCCGAAGTAGCAGACGCTGTTGATGGTGGATCCAGGCTTAGTGAGGCATTTGCAAAACATCCAAAAGTATTTTCGCAATTTTATGTGAGCATGATAAAGAGTGGAGAAACAGCTGGTAAAATAGATGAAGTTTTGAATTATTTGGCAGACCAACAGGAAAAGGATTTTGATCTTATAAGCAAAACTCGTGGAGCAATGATTTATCCTGCGTTTATTATTCTTGCGTTAGTTATTGTTGGATTTATTATGATGGTTTTTGTTGTGCCAAAACTTACAGAGGTTATAGCCGAAAGCGGGGCAGAACTCCCAACAACAACAAAAATGCTTATTGCTACTTCTGATTTTATGAAGGCATATTGGTGGATATTTATTGGTGGCGCAGTTGGTGGATTTTTTGGATTGCGATATTATAGAAAAACAGGAGCAGGCAGAAAACAGACAGATTATATCTTACTAAAAACACCTATTTTTGGGCCTTTGATTTTTCAAAAATTATATTTAGTTCGATTCACACGCTCTCTTTCTACTTTGATAAGCGGAGGAGTTTCTCTTACTGAGGCCTTAAAAATTACATCTGAAGTTGTTGGAAATGAGGTATATAAGGATATTGTTAATAGAACTATAAAAGAAGTTGAAGAGGGAAACTCAATTGCTACGGTTTTTTTAAATTCATCTGTTGTGCCAAATATGGTTTCGCAGATGCTTGCTGTTGGCGAGCAAACAGGCCGTTTGGACACTGTTTTAAATAAGCTTTCCGAGTTTTATGCGCGTGAGGTTGATAATGCTGTTGGAAATCTTGTAACCATTATTGAGCCAGTAATTTTAATGGTAATGGGTGTTGCTGTTGGTGTTATGGTTAGTGCTATTTTGATGCCAATGTACAATTTAGCAGTATAACTGTGGATAAGATTTATACAGAATAATAAAAATATGGTATAATTATTTTATATCATATTAAAAACGTATATGAAAAATAAACAAAAAAATACTGGTTTTACTTTGATTGAATTATTGGTAGTTATAAGTATTATTGGCATTCTTTCAACAATGGCCGTAGTTTCTTTAAATAATGCTCGTTTAAAAGCAAGAGATAGCAAGCGTGTTGCAGATATGAGGCAGTTTCAAACAGCTCTTGAATTATATTTGTCAGATATGAGTGGATATCCAGCTGCGAATGATTTAACTTTAGGAGTTGGCGCTGGATTAACTTTAAGCAAAGATGCAGGCCTTGCCGCAATACCAATCGGAACATTGTATATGGGAAAAGTTCCTCTTAATCCTATGCCAGGAGGGTCTGATTATAAATATACGTCTTATACAAATTCCACTGCATCAACAGTGTGCAATACAGGTCCTTGCGCTTGGTTTCAGGTTATTTTTACCTTAGAGGACCAAACAGGAGGTCTTAGCCAGGGTGCTCATAAGACCGACCCAACAGGCATGAACTAATTTAAAAATTTAAATAATTAAAAAATTAAGTAATTTAAAAAAAATATGCAAATAAAACACAAATACAAAGGTTTTACTCTAATAGAACTTTTAGTGGTAATTGCTATTATTGGACTGCTTTCAACAATGGCAGTTGTAGCACTGAATAATGCGCGCGTTAAATCAAGAGACGCAAAGCGTATTTCTGATATTAAGCAAATGCAAACAGCTTTAGAGCTTTACTTTGCTGATAATGATAATTATCCAGTTGCTGCTTCAGCTGTGACACTTGGTGCCACGACTACAGGTGTATTGTGTAATATTGCAGCTGGGTTTGGTAATGCAACTGGATGTGCTGGGGAAACAATATATATGGGTAAGGTTCCTGCAAATCCAACACCAAATGGGGCAGCTTATACATATTTAGCAGTTGGAACAGATGATTATGCTCTTACATTTACTTTGGAAGAGAAAACAGGTGAATTGGCGGCAGGGGCGGCCACTGCAAGTGCTACTGGTATTGTAAATGATTAGATAGATAATAAAATTAAAATATAAGTAATCTTTTTACTATGAATAAAAAAGGATTTACATTAGTTGAGCTTTTGGTTGTAATTGCTATTATTGGAGTACTTTCAACATTGGCAGTTGTATCCCTCAACAATGCAAGAGAAAAAGCAAGAGACGCAAAACGTGTTTCAGATATTAAGCAAGTGCAAACTGCTTTAGAGTTGTATTTTGCTGACAGTAATGGATATGCAGCAGGAACAGCTCTTGTTCTTGGTGGGGATACTGCAGAATCTCTTTCCGGGGCTGGGTTTACTGCGAGTGAAAGCACTACAGGCACAACATACATGGGACAAGTGCCTTCAAATGCAACACCTGGGGGAGCTGCTTATACATATACACAGCTATCAAGTGGTTTAAGCTACCAGATAACGTTTACCTTAGAAGGACAAACAGGTGCCTTGGTGGCTGCAGGACATACAGCTACTCCATCTGGAATTGAATAAAGCATTTGATTAAAAGCCTATATCTGAATTAAAAATGAATTTTTTAAATCCCACACTCTTTGTAGTGTGGGATTTTTAAAAGCCGTAAGTTATAAGCTATAAGCCATAAGTTTTTATTTAGGGATACACCCTTTAAAAAGGAGATAATTTTATGGAAAAATTTAGAAATCTTATTGTTTGGCAAAAAGCACATAGTTTGGTATTAGAAATATATCGCGCGACCCAATCATTTCCAAGTGATGAGAGATTTGGTCTAACATCTCAGATACGAAGAGCATCTGTATCAATACCTTCTAATATTGCCGAAGGAAGCAAAAGAAGAACAGCAAAAGACAGAAGACACTTTAATTATATAGCTGAAGGATCATTAGAAGAAGTAAAATACCAAATTATTCTTGCATACGATCTCAAATATATAGACCTAGAAACAGGTAAGGAATTAACAGAAAAAGCGAGAGAAGTTGGTAAAATGTTATCAGGTTTTACTAAATCTATTAAATAATAATTAACTTATAGCTTATGGCTTACAGCTTATGACTTGTGTGGTATTATAAATATATACATTATTAATATTTTTATGAATATTCCTTTCATTATTTTACTTTTGCTACTTGGTGCTAGTTGGGGAAGTTTTTTAAATGTTGTTGCCTATCGCTTGCCTAAAAAGAAAACATTTTTAAAAGGAAGATCAAAATGTCCATATTGCGAAAAAGTAATTAATTGGTATGATATGATCCCTGTTTTAAGCTGGTTGCTTTTGCGCGGTAAATGTAGATTTTGTAAACATAAATTATCCTTGCAATACTTTATTGCAGAAATAGCATCAGGTGCATTATTTCTTCTTGGAGGATTTTTAATTAGCGATTGGATCCATCTTTTTTTGTATATTGTTGTTATTAGTTTTTTTATAATTCTTTTTATATATGATATGCGCGCGTATATTATTCCTGACATTGTAAGCATACCTGCAATTGTAATAATTTTTATATTAAATTATATTTTTACAAGAGATATAATTTCGATATTCCTTGGCGCTCTTATTGGAGGTTTGTGGTTTTTAATTCAATTTGTAGTATCAAAAGGAAGATGGGTAGGAGGAGGGGATGTTCGTTTGGGTGTTCTTATGGGCGTATTGCTTGGATATCCTTTTATATTTTTAGGTCTTTCTTTGGCATATGTTGGAGGAAGCATTGTTGCTATTTTTTTAATGCTTTTAAAAAAGAAATCAATGAAAAGCCGCTTGCCTTTTGCAACATTGCTTTTGCCTGCAACATTTGTTGCCTGGCTTTGGGGGGATATAATATGGAATTGGTATATGAGATTAATAGGAATGTAGTATGAAGATTAAACAATTACATAATCAAAAAGGATTTACTCTTATAGAGCTTATTGTTTCTATTGCTATTTTTGGAGTTATAACAGCAATGGTTATGGTTAATTATCGCGCAGGAACTCGCAATGACACGGTTCGTCAAAGCGCAAATATAACAGCAAGCATGTTTAAGCGCGCCCAAACAATGACTTTGACAGGCGCCTTAACAGCAGGAGCATTCCCTCAAGGAGGATATGGAGTTCATTTTGATGAAGTTGATAATAATACAATGATTTTGTTTGCTGATATAGATGGAAATTTTGCTTATACTCTTGCAATTGACACAGATATAGAATCAATAAATTTGCCTGGGAATGCTATTTTTGAAGCAAATGAAGATCCTGACTCAGTAGGGGTTTTGGATGTTGTTTTTTCTTCGCCAGATGCTGATGCTTATTTTAATGGGTCAGTAGTAGATCCCTCAAAACAAATAAGTTTTTCCGCTCGTTCATCCGACGCAAGCACCATGGTTATAGTTTATAGGTTGTCGGGTCAGATTAGGGTTCAGTAGATTATATGAATAAATTAAATTACTACAATCAAAGTGGCCAGGGCCTCCTAGAAGTAATAGTTGCACTTGGAATTATAATAAGCGGTATTGTTGGTATGGTTAATTTAACTATTTCCAACCAAACAGCAACTAGCGAGGCATCGGATAGATTGCTTGCAACAAATTTTGCGCGCGAAGGAATTGAAGTAATTCGAAATATTCGGGATACAAATTGGCTTTCGTGCGAGATAAATTTAGGAGTACTAAATTGTAATGATTGGGACGAGGATCTTGATTCTGATACTGCTCATACCTTAGTGCTAATGTTTGATGTTGCAGCTAATTCATGGTCTTTAGATTATACAGCAGGAAATATAGACCATAATCATGCGCGTATTTGGCGCAGAAGCGGCGGCATAGCCGATGAAGTTGGCGCGCATTTTCAATCAACAGAAGACCCTCCTTCTGATGCTGTTTTTTCGGGATATAGGAGGTTGATAACATTAAGCCCTTTAGGTGTACCTAAAAATGGCATAAAAGTTCAATCTAAAGTTCAATGGACAGCAAAAGGAAAAACAGAAGAGCTTACTTTGGAAGAAAGATTGTTTAATTGGAGATAGTGATTTATGAGAAAGACAAATACACACAATCAAGAAGGATTCACACTTATTGAAATAATTATTACAATGGCTATTTTTGTAACAGCTTTAACATCTGTAAGCGCAATTTTTGTATTTTCAAATAAAACACAGCGTGTAACACAAGCTACTCAAAAAACACAAGCAGATGCAAGATTTGCAATAGAAGTTATGGCTCAACAGATCCGCAGAGGCAGTATTGATTATGATTCTACAGAATATAATGGAATAATTGTAGATAATCCTCAAGATGTTTTAGTTCTAAGAGATATAAATGATAATCAAATTTGGTTTAAGAAAAAAGATTTTTCTGGTAGATATGCTGTTGCAATGTCAGAGACTGGATTAGATGGCTCTTGGGTTGATTTAACTCCTCCTGATATTTCTGTTGATATATTAAAATTTTATCTCTCTCCTTCTACGGACACTTTCGCAGATAATCCAACAACTAATAGCCAGCCATTAGTTACAATTGTTTTGCGGACTTCTAATAATTCTACTGAAGGAGCAAGCTTGTTCCCTATATATTTACAAACAACTGTTTCGTCTAGGCAGTATACTAGGTAGGTAGTTAGGAATTTGAGAATTTGAGAATTTGGGTGGAATATATAATTTACTCAAATTCCAAAATTCCAAAATTCTTAAATACTAAATATGTTGAAAAATCAATTAAGAGGTATTAAAAAATCAAAAGACGGATCTTTATTGTTG
>Ga0222697_1000537_pt1 | contig 16215 bp, 16 predicted proteins | sample AntAcemetage1402_FD_179835 | JGI IMG/M metagenome (GOLD analysis project Ga0222697, IMG submission 179835) | Saline water microbial communities from Ace Lake, Antarctica - #1402 | ecosystem: Environmental > Aquatic > Non-marine Saline and Alkaline > Saline | place: Antarctica: Ace Lake... | reverse complement strand
CTGTTAATTCAATCGTTACAATCTCTTCTGCTGGTATTTTAGTTCGACATGCTTGTACATTTCTGATATCTAAGAGCCGCGCGATGTCAATCAAACAAAAGTATGGTTGATCTTCAACAAGCGAAGTCCGAACGATGCCGTAATCTGCATTTGAAAATTCCTTAATCATAACTTATCCTCTCTTATTTTCGTGTTGTTTTCCCAAACAATGTATCACTAATCTTTCGTTCATAGTTTTCTTTTCTACGGTTAATTTTGTGAATGTAGATTTGTGTGGTTGCTGGGTCTTTATGCCTGAGCAACTGCTGTGTACTTTCAATGCCTGCGCCTTCAAGTAGAGACAGTGTTGCTGTTGTGTGTCTTAAGCTATGTGCTGAATATTTAGGACTATCGATGCCTATTTGCCTTAAGTATTCTTTGACAACACCCCGAATAGATCTTGTTCTCATTCTTTCTCCATGGTTCGGATGACCGTGATTAATAAATAATGGTTTGAACTCATCGGAACGATTAATCATATATTTTTCTATAATTGCATAGACTTGAGGGGATAACTTAACGTATGTATCCTTATCATCATGTCCCTTTCCCATAACATATAGTACCTGGGAGTCTTCCACAAAATCGATATCTTCGGTATCTGATCGTTCAACTTCAATTGTTCTTAATCCAGTTGTTAAAAGCAGTCCGATCAAAGCGTAGTTTCTAAGTCCAGTGATATCTTTTTTTGCGTGTAACTCTGCTTTATGCAAGAGTCGTTTTGAATCTTCAACAGATAGCGATTCACGTTTAAAGCTAGATTCAATCTTCATTCCTTTTATACCTTCTGCGATATTGGGCCCATACCCTTCAATATAAAACCATCGATAGAAATTTCTGATAATCACAATATACTTTTGAACCGAAGCCGCCTTAACTCTTTTTTTGATGTGTTCGCGATAATTGATGAAATCTTGCCTAAGTGGTAAGTCAGGAAGATTATCCATATATGAGACATACTCTAATAAAATCCTCAAGTAGCTTTCTTTCGTAGCTGGTTTGATGTCAATGAAAGTGACATACTGTATGACTCTGTCTGGAAGTGATTCTATCGTGTCCATATCCTTATCGCCTTCTTAGTTGTTGATGTTTAAATCTTTATATTTATCAATATATTCTGATTCAAATTGCAACAACTCATCGGCATCCATTTGCAGTGCTCTTGTAAGTTTAATAAGCATCGATACGGTGAGTTTACGACCTCTATTTCCGTTTTCTAGTTGATAGTAATAATAATGCGTTACATCTAGCTGTCTTGATACTTCTTCAACTGATAAACCAAGTTTGACTCTACGATCAATTAAATAGAATCTTGGTAATGGCACTTTCTTCATTTTGGATGTTTTGTTCATGTTTTCTACAAGCAATCTTGTTTCCTCCCTTAGGTGTATTTTTGATGGTGTTTATATTGTATATCATTCTTTACAAAGTGAAAATATGTTCGGTCAATAAATCGTTCAAGGAAACAAAAAGAGTTTATATTTTTAATATATTTACCTTTTTTACCCGTTTATTTGAGTTAATGTATACAATAATATTGACAACGCTACATTTGTTAACGTATAATACGCTTGTAATTAATGAAGATGCAAGAAAGGATAATACCATGCAAAATCTAAATACTAATGACGATTTCAATAAATTATTTATCAGTGAGAACTTAAAGAAGCTTCGATTGTCTTATAATCTATCAACCACAGAAGTTGGTAAAATTATCGGTAAGACTAGACAAGGTTATCTAAACTATGAAAATGGAGCACGTGAGATTGGAATCTTTGATCTTGTGACACTTTCTGGATACTATAATGTTTCTATCGATGTGATTGTCGGTAACCCCTTTACTTTAAGAAACGAGAAGCTTCTAGCCTATAGAACTTTTGAGTATCTTGATAATGAATTGAAAGAGGTGATGCCTTTAACCATCTCTACTGTTCACGATGACGTGATCTGCGTTAAATATCATGAACTTAAACTATCATTCTTCTGGAAAACAAACACCAATCAAAAAGGACATGACATGCTTTTTGAGTACTATAACAAAGCATACATTTCAAAAGTTTTCTATAACCCAAGTGGCGGTGGCCATTTCTATATTAATAAGGAACCTCTATATTTCAACAAGGCTCAATCAGAAAGTATTGTCTTTAAAGGTGTCTTTATATCTGAACTGAATAAGATAACCGATATTCCATACTTCTTTTAACGATTGTGCTTTAAGCTTGTGGTTTTTTGATTTACAATTTGATATACTACTTCCGGTAAGTTAGGAATTATCTATATGAACATTCTTTAATTTTATCCTTTCTAAAAGGAGTTGCTTTCACGCAACTTCTTTTTATTTTTATCTAAGAAAGGGTAACACACATGGAACAGAACATGGAATTTCAACAAAAGAAACTGATGCTTTATGAACTTTATAAAGCTAAAAAAATAACCTGGACTGAGTGGTATGACGCTTTATCAAAGCTTATATCAGAATATGATCTGGAAAAAGAAATAAACTCGCCATAAAGAACTTGCTATTTATTGCTTTTTGAGTGATGTATATAGTAATGAAAAAGGAGGTACACTATGCTAGAAAAAAGAGTATTTGTCATGGAGCCCGAACAGGTGATCCATGAAGATTCTAATGGACTACCCACATTAAATCGAAAAAAGCGAGTTTGTGCATATGCCAGGGTCTCAACAGACACTGATGATCAACTCAATAGTTACCAAGCACAAATAGATGAATTCACTAAAAAAATCAAGGAAAATGATGAATGGGAATTTATCAATATGTATGCTGACGAAGGTATATCAGGAACGAGCATTAAAAAGCGTCCTGAATTTCTGCAGATGATTCAAGATTCAAGAGACGGTAAAATTGATTTAATTCTAACGAAGTCTTTATCAAGGTTTGCTAGAAACACCGTTGATACACTTACAATCGTAAGAGAACTCAGAAGTATCGGTGTTGAGGTCTTCTTTGAAAAAGAAAACATCTATTCATCAGATACCAAAGTTGACTTTATGCTCACAATCTTTTCATCAATTGCCCAGGAAGAGGCTAGAAACATCAGTGAGAATGTGAAGTGGGGATTTCAAAAGCGATTCAAAGAAGGTAAAGTTCATATCAATACAAAACGGTTCCTTGGATATGATAAAGATGAAGAAGGAAACATCATCATTAACGATGTCCAGGCAAAAACTGTTAGAATGATTTTTGATATGTATGTTTCAGGTTCATCGTTAAAAGAAATTTCGGAGTTCTTAACAGAAAACGAAATCCCCAATGGTAGAGAAGAAATCTTCTGGACTTCTGCTACCGTCAGTGCAATCCTCACAAATGAAAAGTATTGTGGTGATGCCATCTTACAAAAGCGAGTTACCTTGGACTACTTAACACACAAATCAGTTAAGAACAATGGCCATGTGCCAAAGTACTACATCATGAACAACCATGAACCCATTATCCCAAGAAAGAAATTTGAACTTGTACAAAGTTTGAAAGCAAAAAGAGGTAAAAAGAAAAATAACTCCAATTATGGTAATAAATATGCACTAAGCGGAATGGTATATTGCGGGGAATGTGGAAAGATCCTAAACCGCCATTATTTCAATTACAAAAAGCCAACTCAAAGGATTGTGCTTTCCTGCAAGAACAGATACAAAGATCCTCATGTCTGCAGCAATAAGCCAGTTGATAACGATCTATTAGAAGCTGCAGTGATAGAGTCCATTCAAAAGCTTAACCTTCATAATCCTACAGTTGTAAATGAAACTCTAGACTTAGTGAAATCAAGTCTTGATTCATCACACACAGAAATGGAAATCAAAAACATTCAAAAGCAAATAGCAGTCATCGAAAAAGACATCAAACAGATTATAAGTATTAACGTTGAATCAATGAGTGAAAACACAAGTTTTTACAAAGACATCTATAATGAAAAGAAAGCAGTATTGACAGAACTCAAGCTAGAATTACAAAACAAAAAAAGCTCACTTGTTGATCTGCATCTTCACGATGAACGGATCGAGCAAATAAGCGCGTTTTTAGAAGGCTATACTTCTCTTAATAAAAATATCCTACTTGGTGTTTATAAAGCAATCATTGCGGTGAGTCAAAGTGAAGTAATCTTTGTGATGAGTGATACAAAGTTATCCCAAAAAGAAATCCAGGATAACATTGAAACTTATAAATCATTAAAACGTATTGAGACAAACACCATTGTTGGAACAAACAAAAAGCGCATCATTACTTATCATGTCGTCAAGCATGGAGGTAAATAGAATGAACGTTGTTGAACTATTAGATATTGAGTCCTACGAAAAGAAAAAGCAGAAAAAGAATGTATGCGCCTATGCGCGCGTATCAACAACTAAAGATGTACAAGAGACTTCATTTGATTTGCAAGTTGAAACATACACTAAAATGATACAAAGTAATCCCGAGTGGAATTTCTCAGGCGTATTTGCTGACGAAGGCAAAAGTGGAACCAATATAACCCATAGAGATCAGTTCAATTTAATGGTTGATTTAGCTGAATCTGGAAACATTGATTTAATCTTAACAAAATCAGTCTCAAGGTTTGCAAGAAACACCATTGATTGCTTATCTGTCATTCAAGACCTCAAACGATATGGTACTGAAGTATGGTTTGAAAAAGAAAATATATCTTCTTTTGATCCAAAGATAGAATTCGTGATTGCTGTGATGGCAGGCATGGCCGAGGAAGAATCTCGTAGTATTAGTGAGAATGTGAAATGGAGTGTTCGTAAGAGATTTAAAGATGGTATTATCCCCATGGTAACTTCTCAAGTCCTAGGTTATGACAGAGATGAAGATAACAACATTATTATTGATGAAGATGAGGCTAAGGTCATCAAGCTTATCTTCAAACTCTATGCTAAAGGCATGTCACAAAGATTAATTGCTGAACATTTAAACTCACTCAACCTTAAAACTAAGTTTGGTAGCGTTCCATACTATGAAGGTGCTATTCATGGCATCTTAAATAACGAACGCTACACAGGAAATGCAATCCTTCAAAAATCCATCAGAAAAAAAGTTGGTGACCGCTGTGGTGAAAAGAATCAAATGACGCAACCAAAGTATTATGTTGAAAACTCACATCCTGGAATCATCAAGCAAGAGCTCTTTGATAAAGTACACAAGATAAAAAATGAGCGCATCCTAAAATACAATCATACGATTGATAAGAAACAACTTAAAAAAGTCGGTTCAAATAAATCAGAATATGCTGAATTCTTAGAATGTGCAATATGCGGTAAAAACTATCATTACAAAGTTAATAACTATAATAGAACTTGGGAAAAAAGAATCTTGATTTGTTCAACAAACAGAATCAAAAAGGAATGTGATAACGATGCACTATTTGCCGATACTTTTGATAGTATGCTTATTACTCAAATCAACCACATCATCAAAAACAAAGATGAGTTTCTAAATAGCCTGCGTAAGGCTTTATTAATCCATCCAGCAATCATTGAGCTGAACATGAACTTGCAGCAGACACAGGAAAGATTAGACGAGTATGACGCGAAGTTACAAACTATGATGTCTTCTTCTGATGACCTTGATAATCAAATCCGAAATAAAATTATTGTTTTAAAGAATCAGACTCAATTAGACTTAATCAAATACAAAAACAGTTTATTAACAACACATAATGTTCAAGCAATTATTAAACGACTTAAAACTCTTTTAAACAAAAACAAAACTTTGATTCAAAGCATATCAGATTTTCCTTTTAGAGAAGTATTTGATAAAGTCATTGTACATAGTAGAGATAAAATTGAACTTCTAATAAATCCATTTAAAGAAGTAAATAAAAAATGCGTATATGAATATCCAGCAATAGAGACTGAATACTATATACGCAAAACAAGCCATGTTTCGATAAGCACAATTAAGATTTTGTAAATTTGGACAAGTCCAATTTCCTGTGTCCACATTAGTGAAGCATAACGAAAAAATAGTAGATTTATGAGATCATCAATAGATGGTCTTTTTTTACCGGCATATGGTAGGGCTTTTGAACACATATTTTTCTGGAATTTCAAAAGTTCAAATCCCCTCGGGTCTACGAAAAACACGAAAAAGTGAAAAGTTCAAATCTCATATGACACTAACTCATTTCCGGACATAAAAAAGCATAAAAAGTCACTGAAAAACTGTTGAAATTATGACGATTTATGCTTGAATATGGATAAATATATAAAAAGTTTATCTCCACTTGTCCGCTAAATGGCGCCAATAAGCCACTTTTGAACATAGAAATAAACTTGGTATAATTAAGGTGGTGCGGCTGATGGGATTCGAACCCACACACCTAATAAGTACTACCGCCTGAAGATAGCGCGTCTGCCAATTCCGCCACAGCCGCAAAACAATTAATAACTAAAAGAATCTTTTAGTTATTTTTATTTGAAATGCGATCATTGGTCCTATAATAACTGCTAAAACAAGACTTCCGTAACTGACAGCACCAAATCCAATTCCAGCTAAAAACCCAAATATAGTTGCTAATACTATAGCAAACAATTCAATTAAAATTCTTGTTTTAAAAAAACTTTTAATTTTTAGTAGTTTCATCAATGCTAATGTTAACTCATCAAAAACCATTGCTGGATATTGAGTATTGATCATGAATGTTAATCCAAAAGTTAAAACGAGAGTTCCTCCAAAGAAAAATATGGATTGTAAAAATACTCCATTTGGGTAATACTGATCAAATATGATTATATCCCAAAAATCAATCGCTAATGCAATTCCAAAAATAGGAACAATTACAAAAAGAAATTTTATTTGTTTTCGATATATTATTAAAAATGTTAAGATTAAAATATTTACAATAGCACTTGCAGTTCCTAGTGTAATTTGTGCTAAAATACTTAAATTATTTGTGACTGTATCCCATGCACCAGCTCCAAATGAACTACGTAAAATAGCATTAATCCCTAATCCAGTTAATAAAATTGCTATGAAATAAATAATGCCATGTATGACGTCTTTTGTCTTGATCATATTCTCTTTTCCATTAAATTCTATTTGTTTTTTTCTTTGTTTCTTTTATCGTTGATGATATCCATTTCTTTTGAATCAATGACTGAAATCTGATTTTCTCTTGCCCATTTTGCACAACTGTCTAAAGCAGCTTTAAGAAATATTCTTGGGACTTTTATTAATCTTCTGCAAGCCTCATCAGTAAAGTGGATGTTTGGATCAGTTCTGTCAGCAGCAAACCTAACAGTCTGAATATCCATTTCTTTTGCTGATGGAATAGGTTCAGAAATAAATTTTGTTGATGGTGTATACCAAAAATGTGTATTATCACGATATCCATAATCAACAGGTATTTTAGGGAAAGAACTTGCTTTCACACCATCAATAATCGATTGATGGTATTTTTCTTTCATAATTATTTTATCTATTTTTAAGATAAAATGTGCTCCAAATTTACTGGTAATCCCATTGAAATCTTTATATGGAGGTTCATAACCCTCAAGATTACCCGGTTGACATTCATGAGCATTCTCAAGTTCGCTTACCCATGAACATTCAAAAACCTGAAAAGCTTCACTAACAATCTTCGGTCTTACTTCTTTAGTTTCCGAAGTGACTATCCCATCTTCTAATTGAAGGAAAGTCTTTGCCATTTTTTCTTTTGAACTGTCTCCAGGATATCCTAATCTAACAGTTTCTTTAAACAATTTTTTATTATTTGGTAAAAAATTAAGTGCAGCTTTGCCTCGTTTTAAAATATTCTGAGCTGTATTAGAACTATTTCTACATTCTAAGAGCATCGCATAATAAGATTTTCCAGCAACATAATATGGAAAGCATAGACTATATGCGCCTAAGCTTGTATTCCCCTCATCATCAATGGTGCTTATTAAAATAGTAGGCATAGGAAAAAAACTACTTGTTTGATAAAAATTATCTACAATTCTTAGATCTTTAAAACTGGACATAACAATCTCTTCCTTCCTGTTAAAAAACAATTATCTCTACCTTATTATACAATACTTCGTTTTGTAATTGAAAATAATAAAACTACTGATATATTACCAGTAGTTTATTGTTCATATGGAGCGGGTGATGAGAATCGAACTCACGTCAACAGCTTGGAAGGCTGTGGTTCTACCATTTAACTACACCCGCAGGTTAATGGTCGGGAAGACAGGATTTGAACCTGCGACCTCCTGGTCCCAAACCAGGCGCTCTACCAAGCTAAGCTACTTCCCGAAATATGGCGTACCCAAGAGGACTTGAACCCCCAACCTTTTGATCCGTAGTCAAACGCTCTATCCAGTTGAGCTATGGGTACTTCTCTTGAGTCTAACTAAAAACTCATATCTTAATGCTTTGCGCCATGTTGTTAATTTGTTGGTGACCCGTATGGGATTCGAACCCATGAATGCATGCGTGAAAGGCATGTGAGTTAACCGTTTCTCCAACGGGCCATTGTGCAAGCGCATATATAATTATACCAATTTATTATAAATTGTCAAGACAAAAAGCTAGGTTTTTTATTCTTTTTGAGTGATGTTTACATTCATGATTTCATGATTAGAGCTAACTCATATTTTAAGTGTAGATTTGCCACTCTTTTATCTTTTGAAATTATTGTTAAAAATCATAATATGTTTCAAATTTTAACACAAGATCCATCAATAAAAAATAGATGTGAATCACTAGATTCTCATCATATTTATTAAAATATATGTTTATATGTTGATGATTTAATAACCTATATATCGCTATATAAAGCGATTTAATGATACTTTTAAAAGATATCATATTTTGTCAGCTCTTATAAAATATTTAAATCTTTTTCGAAATTCAATAGATTTCTATCGTTGTTTAAATATGAACAATTATGAAATATAGTTTGTTAAATTATTATCATATTTCATAAATTATGAATCAGAAAACACAATATTTTATTTATATAACTATTAAGTTTTTTTTTTGAAAATCATATGTTATTTGATGTATTGTTTCATACTTACTTTCATACGGTTTTAAGATCAAGTGAACTCTGTTGAATAAAGAGATTAATACCCTAAAAATATTTATTTAATCCTAGATACAAAAATAATCATCGAGTCGATGATTATTATACTCATAATTGTTTGTTAATCCTTTGTCAATATTGATCTTATTTATTTCAATTAAAACATAATGCTGTTTAATAAACTATGGGCTTTTTCTTCACCTAATAAGTACTTAACAATTTCATATGCAAAATCATAAACAGCTCCTGCACCACGCGCGGTTATAATATTATGATCCCTAATTGCCTTATAACTAGGTAAGTAAATACCTTTAGAAATATCCTTTTCACTTCCAGGATATGCCGTAAATGATTTCCCATTTAACAATCCTGCTTGACCTAAAAATCTTGGTCCAGCACAAATAGCTCCTATGAGTTTATCCTGCTTATAAAAAAGTTTTGCTAGTTCTTTAATCTGAGTATCCTTATCGACAACCTTAGCAACATACTTACCACCGGGAATAATTAGAAAATCATAAGCAAGCGTATCAACATCTTTTGCAAAAGCATCAGCTTTAACATGAAGTCCAAATGCTGTAATAATATTTAATGTGCTCTCAAAAGTTATCGTTGTCACATCTAATCCAGCTCTAATCAAAAGAGCTCTTGTTGATAATGCTTCGCCATCTTCTACATAATGACTTAAAATAAGTAAACCTTTCATTATTCCACCTCTATGAATAATTTGTTAAAAACGATATTTAACATATCTGCGCCTTTTTGGGCTTCAAATTTACGATAGGATTGAAAATGGTTTTCCATCCCCATAACATCAGAGACTACTTTGATACTTACAATTGGTATATTTTTTTGATGTGCAACCTGGTACAAAGCCGTTCCTTCCATATCGAACAGGCAAGGTTCACCCGTGTGTTCTGTTTTAAAGTAATCACCAGTATATAACTGACCTTTCATAATTTGTGGAATTTTTGATTGGATATTCTTTATTAGTTTTTCATCTGAATTGAAGTGAGTGGGAAATCCAGGAACCTGTCCTCTTTCATAACCAAAGATTGACAAATCAAAATCATGGTATGTTGCACTGCCAACTAAGACTAAATCACCGACTTCAAAAGGTTCGGTTGCACCAGAAAATCCCAAATTATAGATTGCTTCAACAGAGTGACTTGAAAGATATTCAGATAGTGCTACTGCAGCATTGACTTTTCCAACTCCAGTTAAAAGAATCTCAATATCATTATCTTTGTTATCTGTAATTTCTTTGATTTCTTCTTTCATTGCTGCGACAACTAAAATCATAAACGTTCTCCTAATATTTGCTTAATCTTAGTAACAATTAAATCAACAGCAATATCATGTTTTCGATCATTGGGTATGATGACATCTGCATATCTTTTGGTTGGTTTAATATATTTATGGAACATTGGTTTAACTGTTTTCTCATATTGACTAATGACACTTTCAAGCGTTCTTCCTCGTTCTCTCATATCTCTGAGTAACCGTCTAATAAGTCTTGTGTCATCATCTAATTCAACAAATAGATTAATATCAGATAAACCCCGAATTTTCTCATTTTCTAAAATGAGAATCCCTTCAATGATAATAATTGGTTTGGGCTTAACATGTTCTAATTTACTGCTTCTCGTATATAAGTCAAAATCATAAACGGGTTTTTCAATTGGTTGACCACTTAATAATTTTTCTAGATGCTTAAAGAGGAGTTCGTTATCCAACGAGCTAGGATGATCATAATTCATTTTATATCTTTGTTCCAATGGTAGATGGGTTTGATCTAAATAATAATCATCATGCTTTAGAATTAAAACATCCTCAAGTCCTGCTCTATCAAGAATCTCTTGAACAACAGTGCTTTTCCCAGAAGCCGATCCACCTGAAACCAAAATCAATAATGGCTTTTTCATTTATTTTGCTCCCCTTAAATTTGACATTCTGGTGCCAAATGTGACTGCAAATCTTCATCGATGATGTCATTTAAATCTTTATGTTTTTTAAACCAGACCACTGCATATGGACAAGTCGCCACTACTTTGTATCCCAATTTTTTTGTGTGTTTATATACTTCATGCATTAATTGACTTGCTATTCCTTGGCCTCTCAGTGATGGGTCAACATACGTATGATCAATCACAACGATTCCTTTATCAATAAATGGGAAAGTTGCGTTTACAATCATTTTTCCTTCACTATCATTGACATATATTTTATTATCTTCATATATATAATTCATTTACTCATCTCCTCTTTATATAGTATATCAAAAATGATGAGCATCTTATCAATTTTAGGTCTTAAAAAATATGTGAAATTTTAATTAAACAGATATGTATGATATCTTACCAATTTACGATAAGATAGAAATCTAGAATATATCTTTAAATATTATAAATTTAACAATATCTTTCATTTTTAGTATACCATACGTCGTAAATTTATTTCTTTTATAAATAGACTGCGTATTTATAATAAAAAGAGCGTTTATTTATAATTATAGCTATATATTTGATATAATAGAACTGTAAAATTATTACAGTAGGAGGTCAATATGACTAGAAAACAACTTGTTATTGAAACAACATCAGTAAGTATATCCGTAATATTAATTATCATTGCATTCATTTTAAGTAAAACTATATCTTCTGATGCATTAATCGTTATTATTCTATTTGGTTTTTCATTTCTTATAGGCGGTTTCGCAAAAGCTAAAGAAGGTATTTTATCAACTATAAAAGATAAATCTCTTAATGTAGAGATATTGATGATCCTTGCAGCACTTGGTGCCTTTATCGTAGGTAATTATTCTGAAGGTGCTATTCTTATACTTATCTTCTCAATTAGTGGAGTTCTTGAATCTTATGCAACTTCAAAAAGTGAAAAGGCATTAACTAGTTTACTCAAACTTGCACCGCAAACAGCTCTTTTATATAAAAATGGAAAAGAAAGAGAAGTTTTAGTATCAGAAGTAAAAATCAAAGATCAAGTCATTGTCAAAGTTGGCCAGCAAGTTCCAGTTGATGGCATCATCATCAGTGGAGCTACCTCATTAAATCAAGCTGCAATTACAGGTGAATTTGTCCCGGTATATCGTAGTAAAAAAGATTTTGTGTATGCCGGTTCAATAAATATTGAATCAACTATTACTGTAGAAACAACTAAAGATCCAAGTGAATCTGTTGTTCAAAAAATAATTGACTTTGTTAAACATGCTCAAGAAGAAAAAACAGAATCTCAATCACTCATCGATCGAATTGAAAAATATTATGTTTATGTCGTCATTATCTTAGCTATCATATTTATGTTAGTTCCTCCTATGTTTGGATGGCTTACATCGTCTGAAGCTTTTTATAGAGGTATTGTTGTTCTTGTTGTAGGATCTCCATGTGCTCTAGTAGCATCTATTACTCCAGCAATGCTTTCAGCACTATCAAATGCTGCACATCATAGAATTTTAATTAAAGGCGGTAAACACTTAGAACAATTGATTGGATTAAAAGCTGTTGTATTTGATAAGACAGGTACAATTACGACTGGAATTCCTAAGGTAGTTCGAATCGAAACAATTACCGCGCTTGATAAAGAAAATGTTTTATCTATTCTTTATACTTTAGAAAAACAATCAGAACACCCATTAGCAAAATCAATTGTTGACTCAATGGATTCTAAATATTATATGGAAGATATTAAGACAACTGAAGTATCAGGTCGAGGTATGCAAGCTGAATTTGATGGTGATATTTGGCAAATAGGACGTTTTGATCATTCAATGCATGAAGAAATGCAAGAAAAGTTGGATCGTTGTACTGGTCTGGGTCATAGTATCATTGCAATTATTAAAAATAAAGAAATGGTTGGCTTTGCAGCACTTATGGATACAATTCGTGAACAAGCAAAAGAAGTGATGACTGCGCTTCGCGAATTAAACATACAAACTGTTTTACTCACTGGTGATCATAAATTTACTGCTGCTGCTATCGCAAGAGAAGCTGGTGTAGATAGCTTTGAAGCAGATTGCTTCCCCGAAGATAAAGTGAGGAAGATTAAAGAGATTCAGCAAAATGTAGGAAAAGTTATGATGATTGGTGATGGTATTAACGACGCACCAGCACTTGCTATTGCAGATATCAGTGTTGCAATGGGTACTGGAACCGATGTTTCCCTTGAAACTGCAGATATCATTTTCATGAATGATAAACTAGAAAATTTACCTCAAATCATTAATTTATCGAAAAGGATGCGCCGAATTACTTTGCAAAATGTTATATTTGCAATCAGTGTTATATCAATTCTAATGATTAGTAATGTATTTGGATTAATTAAATTACCAGCGGGTGTCGTTGCTCATGAAACTTCAACCATTCTTGTTATTTTAAATAGCTTGCGATTATTAATCAAATAAGATAAAAGACACTATGATTTATCATGGTGTTTTTTTGTTAATTATTTTTAAATTTTTAATAGACTTATACTTAAATTATGATAAAATGGTCATATAACTTTCAACATTGACAATAACTGAATAACAAAAATTACATCAGCATAAAAAGGAGATAAATTATGTCTTTTGAGCACTTTTCTACGACAGCTATTTTTATCGGTATAGCATCTATTTCAGCTTTAATCGCTTTATTGTATGCATTTGTACTTTATAAAAAGGTATCTTCAATTAAAGTTGAACACGAAAAGATAAACGAAATTGCCTCTTATATTCATCAGGGAGCCATGGCTTTCATGAAAAGGCAATATCGAATTATTATTTTCTTTGCTTTGGGTGTTGCTGCCCTTTTGTCACTAACTGAACTAATTCCTTCATTAGAAGGTGCAGAGGGTATTGGTTGGAAATCCGCAATTTCATTTCTCGTGGGAGCTTTATTTTCAGGGTTAGCTGGTTGGATAGGTATGCATACTGCAACTAAGGCAAATTCTAGAACTACTTATGCTGCACAAACGCATGGTATGTCAGGTGCATTGAGCGTTGCATTTACAGGTGGTTCTGTCTTGGGCATTACCGTTGTTGGACTTGGCTTATTCGGATTAGCAGCGCTCTTTTTTATTTTTTACTGGGTATTTGGAGGAAATAGTACAAATCCAACAGAACAATATATTGCACTAACCCATGCTGTTCACACAGTTACAGGTTATGGACTGGGTGCCTCATTGATTGCATTATTTGGTCGTGTTGGTGGTGGTATCTATACTAAAGCTGCTGATGTTGGAGCTGATTTGGTAGGAAAAGTAGAATCAGGAATTCCAGAAGACGATCCAAGAAATCCTGCAGTCATTGCAGATAATGTTGGAGACAATGTAGGTGATGTTGCTGGTATGGGTTCAGATTTGACTGAATCTTATATAGGTTCTATTATTTCAGCTTTAACGCTTGGGCTTTATGCTTTTGTAGTTTTTACGCCACATCAGGTCATTGATGGTGATGTGATTATGACAGTTCCAATATTATCGGGTATTCTAGGTTCCGTCATCTTTCCTTTAGTTGTCGCAGGATTGGGTACACTCGCTGCAGTTTTTGCTGTATGGTTTGTTCGCAGCCGTAATTGGAATAATCCTCAATTAGCTTTAAATGTAGCGACATATATTGCCGTTATCGTGATGCTTATATCTAGTCTAATTTTCAGTCAAATTATGTTTGATGGTATACGAGCTTGGGGTGTATTTGGAGCAGTTGCAACAGGATTATTTGTTGGTATAGGTATAGGATTTGTTGCTGAATATTATACTTCAGGTGACTATAAGCACGTTAAAGAAATAGCCAACCAATCATTGACAGGTCATGCTACAAATATCATCTCTGGTTTCGCAATTGGACTGATGTCAACTTTCTTAACAGTACTTATTCTTGTAGGAGGTATCACTATTTCATATTTATTTACTAATGATATGTATGGTATAGCACTTGCTGCAGTGGGTATGCTTTCAACAGCGGGCATTACTATTTCTGTTGATGCCTACGGTCCAATTGCAGATAATGCTGGTGGTATTGCTCAAATGAGTAAACTTGATGAAGGTGTAAGAAAAATTACAGATAAACTTGATTCTGTAGGCAATACAACTGCAGCCATTGGTAAGGGTTTTTGTATCGGTTCTGCAGCTTTAACTAGTATTGGTTTATTTTTCGCTTTTGAAAAATCTGCAGGTCTTTCTGAAGGCTCGGGAATTAATATATTACAACCTGGTGTACTTATAGGAATATTTATAGGAGCAATGCTTCCTTATTTGTTTTCTGCTTTAGTAATTAAATCTGTTGGTAAAGCTGCTAATAAAATGATTGATGAAGTTAGGTGGCAATACAAAAATGATCCAGGCATTTTATTAGGTACTTCATTACCTGATTACGCGAGATGTGTCGATATATCAACCAAAGCAGCGCTACATGAAATGATATTGCCAGCTTCGATTGCTGTTTTTGCTCCAATCATTGCAGGTGTTTTACTCGGTGTTGAAGGTTTAGGAGGATTACTAGTTGGTGGGTTGGTATCTGCAATCATGCTTGCAGTCTTTATGGCAAACTCAGGTGGTGCTTGGGATAATGCCAAAAAGCATATAGAAGAAGGAAATTTAGGGGGGAAAGGTTCTGAAGCTCACAAAGCTGCTGTTACTGGTGATACTGTAGGTGACCCATTCAAAGATACTGCAGGGCCATCAATGGATATTTTAATAAAGTTAATGAGTATTGTTTCTTTAATTATCGTTCCAATACTCGCAGAAATAGATCCAATTCTTAAATTCTTATTTCATTAATTAAAAAATAAAAACTCTTCCATTCCCATCAATAATGATGTTAGGTGAAAGAGTTTTTTCTATTATATAATCTTTTTGATGGTAGTTTATTATAATCTATAATAAAAAAAACGGCCTTAGCCGTTTGTGTTTGTTAGTGGCGCCCACACTAGGACTCGAACCTAGGACCCCATGATTAACAGTCATGTGCTCTAACCAACTGAGCTATGTAGGCACATCGGTTAAGCGTCACTATAAGATTTTAAAATAAGTAAGATTTGCCTGGCAACGTCCTATTTTCGCTCCTTGGAACTATCTTCGGCGCTGAAGTGCTTAACTTCTGTGTTCGGGATGGGAACAGGTGTGTCCACTTCGCCATCGTCACCAGACATCTCTCAAAACTAGA
>Ga0222697_1000531_pt1 | contig 16262 bp, 18 predicted proteins | sample AntAcemetage1402_FD_179835 | JGI IMG/M metagenome (GOLD analysis project Ga0222697, IMG submission 179835) | Saline water microbial communities from Ace Lake, Antarctica - #1402 | ecosystem: Environmental > Aquatic > Non-marine Saline and Alkaline > Saline | place: Antarctica: Ace Lake... | reverse complement strand
TAATGAGGATAACACATGACGGCAACGTCGGCATCGGCACGACGAGTCCGACAGAGAAATTACAAGTTATAGGAGGGGCAAATATATATTTAGGTTAAGAAGATGAATTATAAAGGTAAAATTCACTCAAATAACAACATTCATATTTATTTAAGATAATAAAAAAACTAAAAAGCCCCGAAAAACATGGAAAATAGCGAAAAACGAAAAAATCCGTGGCTTTTTTTAAGGCAAATCCGTGGCTTAGAAAATAAGCAAAACATCAGAAAAATAAAGTGATAGTTAGTTATTTAAATTAAGAATTATTAATCTAAATATGAAAAACCTTGAAGAAATTAAAAAGAAGATTGTTAAAATACTGAAAAAAAACAAAGTAGTCAGGGCTGGAATATTTGGGAGTTATGCGAGAGGGGAACAAAAGGAAAACAGCGATATTGATATTTTGATCGAGCCCACAAAAAATATGAGTTTATTAGATTTTGTAGGCATTAAATTGGAAATAGAAGATGAATTAAAAAATAAAGTAGATTTTGTCAGCTATAAAACAATTCATCCTAGATTAAAAAAGCAAATTTTAAATGAGGAAGTGAGGATTATATGAAAAGAGATTTAATTTTGTTTGTGCAGGATATTTCGGAGAATATAAGACGCATAGATTCTTTTATGGAAAATGTTTCTGAAGAAAATTTTTTAAGCAACGAAGAAAAACAAAGTGCAGTGATTAGGCAGTTAGAAATTATTGGCGAGGCTGCTAAAAATCTTCCAGAGAATTTTAGAAAACAACATCCTGAAATTGAATGGAGAAAAATTGCAGGGACAAGGGATGTAATTATTCATGCATATTTTGGTGTTGATTTAGATTTAGTATGGAAAATTATCAAAAAAGATTTGCCTAAATTGAAAAAACAAATAGAAAAAATATTAAAGGAAATACAAAAATGATAGTTATTATTTAAATAAGTCCAAAAAATAAGTAAAAATCTTGGCAGAAAATAATTAAACGAAAAAATCCGTGGCTTTTTTTAAGGCAAATCCGTGGCATGGAAAATAAAGTAAAATATTAGAAAAAAACTAATGGAATATAAAAAATACCACAAAAACAATTTCAGAGTTCGAAGCCCCATCAAAAGCTTTAGAGACTTAGAAGTTTATCGAACTACAATAAAATTATCAAACATGCTTTTAGGTTTGGATTTCTTAAATGACGAAAAACAAGAAATAAAAAAAATAAGCGAATCCATCCCAAAATTAATCGCAGAATCTTACGGAGATAAATTTGATTCAATAGAAATTGCAGAGAAAAAACTCGATGAAGCCATAACTTTAATTTCAAACATTATAACCAAATTAGACATCTTTAGAGAGAAATTTCTTGAAGTAAAAGAAAAAAAAGAAGTTTTAGATAAATTGATTATAAAATATGGATATCAAAAATTAAAAGTTTTGAATCTTAAAAGAGCTTGGAAAAGAATTTTTGATGGAGAAAAAGAATGAAACAAGGACAATTAATTGAAAAACCAGAGAATAAAATTATTAGTTATAAAAATTTAGAAAAATGTCCTTACTGTTCTGGAAAGATTGTTAAAAGAGGAATTAGAAAGAAAAAATTCGAAGAAGTTCAGATTTACTATTGTAAACCTTGTGATAAAAGATTTACTTCGCAGATTACCAAGAATAAAACATATCCCTTGAAAGTCATTATTGATTCTTTGACTTTTTACAATAAATTAAATTCATTTGAAGAGATTTCTGAACTTATTTTTGAAAAATATGGAATAAAAATTACACCTCAAATTGTTTCAAGATGGATTAAGGAATACAAAAAATATTTGCCTTTTTTGAGAATGAGAGAATTTGTTTTGAAAAAGTATTTAAAAAAAGATTTAATTGAAGAATCAAAATTAATTCATCAACAAATTTTCGATTTTAAATTCCACAGGGCAAAATTAGATATTATTTTAAACGAAGAATTTAAACATTTTAAATTTAAGCCTCTAAAGGAGTTTTTGGATTTGGTTTCTTCAGAATGTCCGCATCAAATTTTTAGGGAGAAACAAGAGAGAGCGTCTGAAAAAAAAGAAAAGTTTGATTTGACACAAGTTAAAATTATTCCAAAAAAAAGTTCAGCTTCTAAATTTGCTAATTTTATAATTCAATCAGTACAAAATAATAAAATGAGACATGAAGCTCTTGAGGAATTTATGTTCTTTAATGATTCAGTTACTATTGCTATGGAAATTCCTGTTCTTTTGGATTCAGATGATATTAATCATTATAAATTTGAGCTTGGTTTTAATATCCCATTTTCATTAAAAGATGAAGAATATTTAACAGGACATATTGATTTAATTCAGGTAAGGAATGGTTCAATTTATATTATGGACTTTAAGCCTTCAGCAAAAAAGGAAAAACCAATTGAGCAATTAACTCTTTATGCTTTGGCTTTGAGCAGGTTAACAGGGATAAGGCTTTATCATTTTAAATGTGCCTGGTTTGATTCAGAAAATTATTTTGAGTTTTTTCCATTGCATGTTGTTTACAAGTTAAAGAAGAAAAAAAGATTTAATAAGAATCAAACCAAACTTGATTTAAACAAAGAGGTGGGAAATGAAAATTAAAGAAGTTTCAGCTGGAGTGAAGATTTCGAGAAATTATGATTCTTATCAGATGAGTCTGGTTGCGGATTTGGAAACTGGGGAGAGTGTTGAGAAAGCAGGAGATTTTTTAATTGAAAAAGCAATGGAAGTAGTTAATAAAAAAATGGTGGAGAAAGGAATTTTGAGCGAAAAGTGTTTAGGTGAGGAAGTTGGTGCGGCTTGGTTTGGCAGAGGTTCTAATGAAAAGTTAAGTGTACAGTATTCTAAATCTGGAAAGTTTAAGGATATTGATTTGAAAAGTTTAGAGAAAATTGACAAGGGATATAAACAAAATCTTGACGGGGATGTTTTTATTTTTCGAAGAATTCCTGAAGAAAAGAGAAAGAATAATAAAATGCCTGTGTTTAGAGTGTATAAAGTGGAGGGGAAAAATGAATAAAAAAGAATTTAATTTAAATCAAAATTATTTTATTACAAATAAGGCGTCTGGCAACGTCGGGACAACAGAATCAAATAGTTTTTTAGAGGTTAATGAAATATTAGAATTTAAAATGAAAAAAAAGATAAATAAAAAGAGGTTGTCTAATAATATAGACTTAAGTCTTTAAAATGAGACAAGATGATATAAAAAAAATATTGAGAGTTTATTTTGAAAATCCTGGAAAAAAGTTTACAGTTAGAGAGATTTTTGGTTTAACTAAGATTCCTAGGGCAACAGTTCATAAGAAGATAACTGAAATTAAAGATAAGGATTATTTTAAGGATGAACTTTTTTTTAAGGTAAAAAAAACAAATTATTATATTGAAGAAATGTTTTCTTCTGGGCTTATTCGTTTTTTAATTAATGAATTGAATCCGTCGTTAATCATTTTGTTTGGAAGTTTTAGAAAAGGAGAATCAGAGAAAGGGAGTGATATTGATTTATTTATTGAGAGTTCTGTTAAGAAAGAGATTAATTTGAGAAAGTTTGAGAAGAAAATCAGTCATAAGATTGATTTGTTTGTTGAGACAAACATTAATAAATTAAATAATAATTTATTTAATAGTGTTGTTAATGGAATTAAATTATATGGGAGTTTTAAGATAAAATGAGGGATTTAATTAATTGGAATGTTTGTGAAAGAAAGTTTATTAGAAAGGTAGAGGTTGATATGGAAAGGGTTAAGTCAATAAAGAAAATGGCTTTGAAAAGATTTGAAAAATTAAAGAAGGATGATTTTGCTGAAGATGAGATTTCGTTTTTGATTGAAGATTATTATGAAGTTATAAAGGAATTTTTGGTGGCGTATCTTTTAAAGAATGGTATGCGGTCACAGAATCATCAGTGTCTTATTTCTTATTTTTATAAGATACATCCTGAATTTGAGAATGAGGTAGATATAATTAGTCAGATGTCTTTTTTTAGAAATAGATTGGGTTATTATGGGGAAAGTGTGCCTGTTGAGTTTTATCAAGATAAAAAGGAGGAGTTTGATAGGATTGTTAATCTTTTATCAGATTTGGTTAATGAAAAATAAATTAATTATTGTTTTGTGTTTTGTTTTTCTTAGTTTGTCGTTGGTTTCGGCGATTGATAATTTTAATATAAATTCTTCTACAGGGGAATTGTTTTTTGTGAATGGGACGTCAGGCAACGTCGGCATCGGAACGACGGCGCCGGGGACGAAGTTGGAAGTTAATGGGGAGATTTCATCGACCAGCTCCAACGCTTTTAGAATGGTTTACGGTAATTATGGAACGATTTTACGAAATGATGGTTCAAACACCTATATGTTGCTTACTGCTTCCGGAAGTCAATATGGTACTTGGAATAGCCTTCGGCCATTTATACTCAACGATGCCAGCGGGCAGATTGGACTTGGGAATAATACCTTAGTAGTACAGCACAACGGCAACGTCGGCATCGGGACGACGGGGCCTGACACGGCTTTGCATATATCGGGAGATTTTGATGGGTCAGACAATTATGCTGGAACAAATTCTAATAAAGGGCTTACCATAACTAAAAACGCAGGGGGTTATGCTGTAAGTGAACAATTTGGAATAGTCTTTGCTGATTACTATGATTATCCAATTGCAGGGGTATTAGCAAAAGGGACTGAAGTAGGTTCTTATCTTGGGGGGACGTTACATTTCCAGACGAAGACAAAAGATGATTCTAATTTACTTGATAGGATGACGATTGACAAAGACGGTAACGTCGGCATCGGAACGACGAGTCCTGGACAGAAACTACACGTCTACAACGGCGGTTTGCTTGTGAATAATTCTGATAATGCGTCTTTGTTTTTTGTGGATAATGTGACCGGGAATGTCGGAATCGGCACTATAAACCCGACAGAAAAACTGGAGGTAAACGGTTCGATAAGAGTAAAACCATTTATTCCAAGCAGTATACCAACTTTAGCAGGAGAGTCCGCTGGCATTTTTGGCGGTGCAAGTGACGGTTTCATCGGAATGTACGCTAACACTGACGCTACTAATGGTGGATGCATTGAGGTAAGTGGCAATGACTCCATTGGCAATCCCGGAGGTGTAGAAGTGATTTTAGGTACTCATGGATTGTTTCAGGTTCACCGCTGGAATGGCAACACTTATGAAAACCTATTTACGCTTTCTCAAAATGATAGCACAGCCAACGTTGGCATAGGAGACAGTACCCCAGATTTTAATTTAGAAGTCATAGGCAATTTATCGGTTTCATCATCTGCTAACGCAGACGGGGATTTGTTTATGGTTACAACAGCGGGCAATGTCGGCATCGGAACGACAGAGCCAACAGGGAAATTACATATTGTTGAGTCTGGGGCCTTGAAAGGGCAAATAACAACAGGATTAATGGATTTGCCTGCTCCTTTTGGTGTAAATTTTTCTGTAGGACTAGGAGTTACTATTACTGATTTTGGTCCAAATGAGGATCCAACGGCTGCAGTTGTGGGATATTCATTAATTAACAACGTCACAAGAGGTGCACTTGCAGTTGGTTGGGGGACAGAACAAGTAGGTATTGGTGTTCTTGGTGTTAGTAAAAATATTTCTAGTTCTCGTGGATTTTCTGGCTTCCTTGAATCAGCTATTGAGGTTACTACAGATGGTTCTGAGGCATATTTAGCATATATGGATGATTCAAACGATACCTGGTCAGGATATTTTCAAGGTAATGTTTACGTGAGAGATAATGTCGGCATCGGAACGACGGCGCCAGACCATGATTTAGAGATAGGAACAGGAACTTACTCGGAAATAGACGCAGGAGAAGCACAATTTACAACAAGTTCCTCACGAACATTCAAAGAAAACATAGAGCCAGTCTATGTTAATAACATTTTAGACAAAATCGCAGAAATTCCTGTAAACACTTACGACTTCAAACCCGAACTTTGCAACGACACCGACGAGAAATGCAAAAACAAAATCGGTTTAATTGCAGAAGATTTTCACGTTATATTTGAAAGAGGAAGCGACAAACAGCTTTCAGGTCAAGAAATCCAGATGGCTTTATGGCTTGGAATACAAGAACTAAAAGCAGAAAGAGATAATTTAAAATCACAAAACCAACAAATATTAAACAGGTTGGAAACACTGGAAAACAAATAAAAGCCCTGAAAAATATTGAAAATGATGAAAAACGAAAAAATCCGTGGCTTAGAAATCAAGCAAATTCCAGAAATTTATGATAATAATGGGGAAGAAAAAAACAAAGAAATCGCGTTGATTAGTCGCAACAAAAAAAATTTCAGCCACGGCGCCTCTACATTTAAAATGGGTTCAAACGGAATGGTCGAACCCAACACTCTATTAACACTAAGTGATGTAAATAATGACAATAATTATTTAAATGTTCCTATGACTAATTCTTCTAAATACAAAATAAAAAAAGTTTCAATTCAAGATGTCAAATCAGGACAATATGTTCTTTCTTTAAACGAAACTTCCGGAGCCAGAAGAAGTAAAAGAATTATTAGACATGGGGCAAAAACCGATTTACGAGTTAGTCACAGAATCTGGTCGGGCGATTAATACAACTGCAGAGCATCCTTATTTGGTGAGGGATAATTCAATAGGCTTTGTCATGGTGCCTGAATCTGTCAAAGATAAGAATATTGTTTTCGATTTTGAACATGAGGATGAAACTTCCAACATGAACTCTTTTGTATTTGCTGAGGTCTTCCCTGAGATTTTTGAGATGATTAATGAAAGTGAGATCACTGTTGATGAGTTGTGTTATCTTTTTTTTAATGGCAATAGCAAGGATTTTGTTTTTACGAGCCAGTTTATCAAGGATTTTTTCCAAAGCAGGAGTAATGATGAACTCAAAACTCATTTTAAGCCCATTAAAGAATCTAATTCTGTTAAAGTCATTGGTTTGATTTCTCCAGATTTGAGTTTTTTAGAAGTTTGCTCTATAGATTCGATAACTTCTTTGACAACAGATTCTTTTACTTCTCTAAAATCATTTTCAGGAATCTCAGATATTTCATTAATTACTGATAATTTTAAATTCATTACAAGTTGTTTAACAATTTTGTCTAATGCTAAATTAAATTCTTGTTTAAATTCTGCAGGAATGTCAACTTTAACAACAATTTTTTCCATAAATGAGGATAACGATGACAACTATTTAAAACTTTCTGAGTGGACAAAGCAAATTAGAGATTTCCATGAGCCATTTATTTTAAAGAAAAATTGGCTAAAGGTTTCTGAGTTGGAGGAGGGAATGGAAATAGCAGTTCCAGATTATGAAACTGGTAAGATAAAGTGAGAAGAAATTACCGAGATAAAACAACATCCAAAACAGCACGTTTACGACTTAAAATATTAAAACAACTTTTCATAATCATTTTACTAAGGGGAATGTTTAAATATTATTATTTGTTCTTTTTATAATGAAAAAGATAGTGGTGTGTTTTGTAATTATAATTATAATTCTGACAGTTGGCGTTTTTGCCGATACAAAAGATACAATACAAGAAATTAAGGATTTTGTAGAAGAAAAAGGAATTATTGTCGAGGACAAAGACATAGTACAAATTAATTTTAGTGATTTACCCGACGAGATTGATATAGAAAAAGTTGAGAACACGAGCATAGTTATTTTTAAAATTAATTATAGTGATAAGCCACTTTTTGTGGTTACTTCTTCAAGCGAGGAATTTCAGGACGTAGCACCGACGCCGGTTTGCGATACAAGATTATTATTACACTTTGGTAGCGAGAAAATAAACAGCGCCGGCTTTTTGAATATGGCGAGCGGAATTCAAGGAAGCACAGAAAAAGGATATGTTATGATTAGGGACGGAAGTATTACAGGAATTTCAACTAATTTAGAAATTACAAAATCTGTTGGATACAGCGAGGTTGAAATTGTTATATACAAAAATGGTGAAGAAGTTGGATTTAGGAATGTTTTAGGAGCGGATTCTTTTGGGATTAAAGTGGATTATGACACCCAGTCAAAAGGGATTGTAAATTTTAAAGCAGGAGATGTGATTTCTGTTTATTTGGATTCAGGAAAGGGAATTTCTTTTACAGATGTTACAACAACAATTGAGGTAACAAATTAAAATGAAAAAAGAAAAATACTTTATAATTTTTGGAAGCATCATTATTTTGGTTCTCGGCTTGTATTTTTTCCAGTTTAATTTGTCTGGTAATGTTGTTTTAGAGTTGGAAGCCAATTATTCTGAAGGCGAAAATTTAGATGGAATACTGAAGTTATCTTTAAACAACGGAGAATTTATTCCTGCATCTTCAATAGTTGTTTTTGAAACCTCGGACCAGCGATATGAATTTGCTTTGGAAGATGTATTTTCTGAGCAACCAATAGAAGGAACATATTATATTCAAGGGCAAAATCTTTCTGGGCAGGGGATGGGTTATGGCTTAATGGGAATTAAAAAAGTCTATCCGGAAATTTCATTTGATTTTAATGTATATTCTAAATCAAAAGTGATAAAGGAAAAAAAAGATATAGGGGAAGAATCTGTTAGTGGAGAGGTTGAGATTGAAACAGAAACAACCGAAATAATAGATAATGTTGGAGAGGCTGAAACAGAAACAGAAGTTGTTGAAGAAGAAGTTGTTGAAGAAGAAGTTGTTGAAGAAGAAGTTGTTGAAGAAGAAGTTGTTGAAGAAGAAGTTGTTGAAGAAGAAGTTGTTGAAGAAGAAGTTGTTGAAGAAGAAGTTGTTGAAACAGAAACAAGTGAAGTAATTGATGTTCCAATAGAATCTGAAGAAGTCGAAATAACTAAAGAAGAAGCTAAAGAAGATAAGAAAGAAGCTAAAGAAGATAAGAAAGAAGCTAAAGAAGATAAGGAATCTAAAGAAAAAGTTGTAGAAGAGCCCACAATAACAGGAGGAGTTATTTCTTCTCTTTATGAAAGATTTGCTTCTTTATTTTGGTTTACAACAACCGGACAAGTTTCTTTAAGTTTTGAGACAATTATTTCTGGGAAAACTTCAGCAAATGAACCTTTTGTTTATAATTTAGAAAAAGCCCAAACTGCAGAGTTGGTTTCAGGGAGCGTGACTGATGGTTCCATAGCGCTTAGCGACGACGATATACAATTTGAAGTTTTAAAAGATAGAATTCTTGTTTCTACTGATTATTTTGAATTAGAAGAAGGTTTTGGTATAAATTATTTAGAGAGTGATTTTCAAACTTTTGAAATTAATCTTTCTACAATTGGTTTAAATTTTAGTAAGGGGGATTTGAATATAAGGTTTGTTTATGAAGAAGAGGAAGTTATTTCTTTATCAATTGTTTTACAGGAAGGCAAAATTAAGGGAAGAAACGAATCAGTTTTAATAGAAGTTCCGGAATTTATTTTACAAAATTTGACTGACGACGAAAGGCAGATTCTTGTCCAAGAATTTGGAAATATTTCTATTAAGACAACCAGAGCTGAAGTTTTAGATGGAAGACTAATTAGAAACTACAAAATTGGAGATTATGAATTGGTGGCGTCTTATGATTATGATTTAAATGTGACAGATTCTCTCAAAGAACAAATGGAGAAAGATAAACTTAATTTTTTAAGGGATTTGATTAAGATGATTTCAGAGGAAGAAAATGGCTCTGAAAATGTTTTAGAATTTTTTGGAAATTCTGATTTTTAAATCAGACAATAAGTTTTTAAATCAGTTTGAATTAATAATTATAAGGAGGTTAAAATGAAATCAAATAAAAAACAAGCGATTTTTGTAACATCTTTGATTGTGCTTTTGGTTTTGGCTTTAGGATATATTAGTCTTGGAATGTATGCATCTTGGAATCAGGCAAATCAGCTTAATAGTGCACAGTATGGATATAATCAAGCAATACTTTCTGTAGCTGAACAAGCAGCAACATGTCAGCAAGTCCCATTAATTGTTGGAAACCAGACAATCAATATAATTGCTATTGAATGTTTACAACAAGCAGCTGCACCAGCACAAACAGAAGAAATTCAATAATTTTTATTATTTTTTTATCTTTTTTTAAATTTATAATGCAAATAAGCATAGTTATTTGTATATGTAGAAAATAACTTTTAAATTAACTTTTTTACCTTTTCCCGACGACAAATTACTTTTTTAGGTAGAAAAGTTTATAAAGGATTACCCCTTTTTTTTGGTATAAATCAATTAAATCTGAACAGATTTTTTGCACAATTTAATAAAATGAAAAACAAATATGGGGCATCAGACATAAAAGTTCTTGAAGGACTTGAGGGCATCAGAAAGCGCCCAGCAATGTATATTGGCTCTACTGGTAAGGAAGGATTACATCACTTAGTTTACGAAGCAGTTGATAATTCTGTTGATGAGGCGCTTGCAGGGTATTGCACTTCAATCAAAGTCACAATAAATAAAGATGGTTCTGTGACAGTTGATGATAATGGGAGAGGAATCCCAGTGGAAATGCACCCCCAGTTCAAGATTCCTGCGGTTCAAGTTGCTTTGACAAAATTACATGCTGGAGGAAAGTTCGACAAAAAATCTTACGCAATTTCAGGAGGATTACACGGAGTTGGAATTTCCTGCGTAAATGCTCTGTCAAAAAAATTAGTTGTTGAGGTAAAGAGGGGAGGAAAAATTTACCAACAAGAATATTCAAGAGGGGACGCTAAGACAAAATTAAAAATTATCGGAAAATGCAATAATGGAGAAACCGGGACAAAGATTATTTTCTGGCCTGATGAGGAGATTTTTTCTATACTTGATTTTGATTATAAAGTTTTAGAAAGCAGGTTTAGAGAAGTATCTTTTCTAAATGCAGGGTTGAAGATTAATTTACATGACAAGATAAAAGATAAGAAAGAGGAATTTTTTTCTTCTGGAGGTTTAATTGAATTTGTGAAATGGATTAATAAGTCAAAAGAGGTTCTGCACAAACCGATTTATTTTAAGAGAGAGGTAAATGGAACTATCTTGGAAATTGCGATTCAATATAATACAGGATATCGGGAAAACATTTTTGGTTTTGTAAATACTATCAATACTGTTGAGGGGGGGACGCATATTTTCGGGTTTAAGACTGGGTTGACAAGAGTAATTAATGATTATGCCAAAAAAAAAGGGGCATTGAAAAATGGCAATCTTTCTGGAGAAGATGTTCGTGAAGGAATTACAGCGATTGTTAGTATCAAGATGGGGAGCCCTCAGTTTGAAGGGCAGACAAAAACAAAACTTGGCAATTCTGAAGTTAAGGGTTTTGTTGATTCTGTTGTGACACTTGCTTTATCAGAGTTTTTCGAGGAAAATCCGTCGGTGGTGAAGAACATTTTATCTAAGGCACTTGATTCTGCCAAGGCAAGACTGGCTGCTAAAAAAGCCAAAGATTTAGTTCGGAGAAAAAACGTGTTTTCATTAGGTGGCTTGCCAGGTAAACTTACTGATTGTTCAAATAAAAAATCAGATAATACAGAATTGTATTTAGTGGAAGGAGAAAGTGCAGGCGGTTGTTTTTCTGGAGATACAAAGTTAGCTTTGGCGGATGGAAGAAATCTTTCTTTTAAAGAATTAGTTGAAGAAGATAATGAGGGAAAAATTAATTTTTGTTATACTATTGCTAAAAATGGTAGTGTCAGTATAGGAAAAATAAAAAATCCTCGTATTACTAAAAAAAATGCTTCGGTTATTAAAGTTACTTTGGATAATAATGAAAAAATTATTTGTACTGAAGATCATAAATTTATGTTAAGAGATGGATCATATAAGGAAGCTAAAAAATTGGTTAAAACAGATTCATTAATGCCTTTCCATAAACGGATTTCTAAGATGGGGAGAAGAATAACTATTGAAGGTTATGAAATGGTTTGGGATCAGAATAAAACATGGATTTTTACTCATCTTCTTGCAGATAAATATAATCTTGAAAAAGGAATTTATTTTAATGAGCAGGGAGACCATAAACATCATATTGATTTTAATAAGAGAAATAATAATCCAAGTAATATAATTCGGATGACTAAAGAGGATCATCTTCTATTACATACAGAGCATTTGGATAAAACTCTTCACAGAGAAGATATTAAAGATAAAGCAAGAAAAGCTCATCAAACAAAAGAATATAGAGAAAAAATGAGTCAATGGGCTAAGCAGCCGGAAGTTAATAAAAGGCTTTCTGAAAAAGCAAAAGAGCAATGGAAAAATAATGATTATAAGGAATTTATGAGTAAGAAATTTAAAGAATTTTGTGAAAATAATCCAGAGTATGTTGAATTAAATAAAATGATTCTTCAAAAATCTCAAAAGGAATATTGGAGTAATCTAGAAAATAGAAAAAAAGCTTCAGAAAAGATTAAGAAGTTTTTTAGTGAAAATCCTGAGGCAAAAATTTATCTTTCTGAAAAAGCAAAAGAGCAATGGAAAAATAAAGATCTTTTAGTGTGGAGAAGTGAGAAAACTAAAGAACAATGGACTCCGGAATTTAGAGAAAAAAGAAAGAAAGCTTATAATAAAATTTATTATGATAGAACAATTAAGTTAATGAAAAAAGTTCTTGAAGATAATGGAACTCTTGAATCTTTTGAAAAGACTCGAAGGGAAAATAAGGATAACTGCGTTTTAATGATGAAAACTTTTTGTTCAAGATTTTTTAATAGTGATACAGAAATGATGGTTGAAGTAGTTAGAAATTTTAATCATAAAATAAAGAAAATAGAAATTCTTAATGAGAGGATTCATGTTTATGATATTGAGGTCCCTAAGACGCATAATTTTGCTTTGTCTTCTGGAGTATTTGTTCATAATAGTGCAAAGCAGGCAAGGAATAAAGAAAATCAAGCTATACTTCCGTTGCGAGGTAAAATACTAAATGTTGAAAAGGCGAATCCTGTGAAGGCGCTTTCGAGCGAGGAAATAACAAATATGATTGTTGCAATTGGCACTGGTGTTGGTGAGCAGTTTAACTTGGAAAAGTTGAGATACAAAAAAATTATAATTATGAGTGTTGATGGAAAGGAAACAACTTTTGTTAGAAATTCTTCAGGAGAGATACAATTTGTAAAGATAGGAGAGTTTATTGATAAATGTAAAAATCATCAAATTAATTTTAATGATTATGAGGTTTTGTGTTTTGGAATAAAGAATAATAAAACCCAGTTTAAAAAAATCAAATCTGTTATATCTCATCCAATTGAAGAGAATATGTTTGAAATTAGGACGTCATATGGTAGAAATGTTAGGGTTACTTCATCCCATAGTGTTTTTGTTTTTGAAAAAAATAAAATAAAATTGAAAAAAGGTAATGAAATAAAAAAGGGAAACTTTATTGTTGCACCGAAAAATTTATCTCTTTATAAAAAAGGAGAAAATGAGAGTATTGATGTGTTAGAATTGTTTATGAAAAATGCTGGAGAGATAAAAGATAAGATATATGTACGAGGAAAAAGTGTTGAAGAATTATTAAAGAGGAGGGTAATTGATAAATACGGAAAAAATCATAAATTAACTGAGAAACGAGTTTTTATTTCAGAAGAGATTAGAAATGTATTGATAAAGAGAAGAAAGTTGAAGAAGTTTTCTCAAAAATATATATGTAATAAACTTGGGATTAAACAACCATGCACATATTATGACTGGGAAAAAGGAAAGAAAAAACCTTTGTTAAACAATTTTAGAAAGTATTTAGCATTGTTAGATATTAGAGAAGAGGAAATATTGCCTTATGTAAAAATTGAAAGTTCAATTTTGGAAAATTTGTGGAATAATTATTATAGTAATTCTGGGAGAAATAAAGTTAAAAATTATATAGAATTTTCGGAATTGTCTTTTGAAGATATTAGGGAGTTGGGAGATGTTAAGATTTGCCCCCGCCATTATAAGAGTAAGGGAATTAATAGGTATGTAAGAGTTGATAATAATTTAATTAAGTTGATTGGATTCTGGTTGGTTGAAGGGTCATGTTCAGAGAGGAATGGGATTAGGCTTTCAATTGGAAATAATAATGTGAATTTAGTTAATGAATTAGACAGGTGTTTTTATAATGTATTTGGAGTTAGTCCAAAGTTGTCTAAAACGGCTGGCAGATGTCATGAATTAAAGTTAGTTAATCGAATAGCGTCATTAATATGGAAATCGTTTTTTGGATTTATGGAATTTAAATCAAATAATAAAAAATTTCCAGATATGATCTTCAATGTATCTAAAGAGATGCAGTTAGATTTTTTGAGAATGTATTTTCTTGGGGATGGAACAATTTCTAAGTCTAATATATCTTTTACAACCACCTCAAGAGATATGGCTAGCCAATTGTCTTACTTGTTATCTTCTTTTGGAGTAGTAAGTAGTATAAGTGAAAAGGAGCCGAGAGAGAATGAAAAAATTAAGTCTAATCATGTAGCTTATGTTGTGTCTGTTAATTCAAGGGAAGATCTAATTGGATTAAAGAAAGTTTGGAGAGACCATAAAAATGCTAATCATTTAGAAAAAAAGATTAATTCAAAATCGAAGTCTATTAATAAAGTGTATAAGAATATTGCAAATGATTTAATAGCTTTAGAGGTAAGGTCAATAAAAGAGATTAAATCAAGCAGTAAACTTGTTTATGATTTTTCTGTTGAGGGTGACGAGAATTTTATTGCAGGGTTTGGAGGACTTTGTTGTCATAATACCGACGCTGATGTTGATGGAGAGCACATTAAAACTTTGCTTTTGACTTTCTTTTTTAGATTCATGTCAGAATTAATTAAGAATGGAAATATTTTTGTGGCGATGCCTCCTTTATACAGGATTAGGAAGAAAAAAGATTATTATGTTTATTCAGATGAAGAACTTAAAGAAATGACTAAGAAACTTGGGTCAACTAAAGCGCCGACAATCAAAGATTCTCAGAGCATTAAAATTTCTGAAAAAAATCTTAATGTTACGCGGTTTAAGGGTCTTGGAGAGATGAGTTCTACCCAACTATGGGATACTACTATGAATCCTGAGACAAGAAATATTAAAAAGATTTTTATTGAAGATGCTGTTGAAGCAGACCACACTTTTTCAATGCTAATGGGCGACGATGTTCAAGCAAGAAAACAATTTATTATAGAGAATGCATTAAATGCGGAGTTAGATGTATAAAATGAGAAAAGTAACAGCTTGTATAATTAAAAATAATAAAGGAGAAGTTTTACTTCAAAAGAAGACATTAGATTATCCTGTTTGTTCTGGATGCTGGGCATTTTTTGGAGGGCATATTGAAAGTAATGAATCTGTTAATGATGCGATTGTTCGTGAGTTGAAAGAAGAAATAGGAATAAAAATTTCTCCAAAATTTTTGTTTAATTCTAATTATCCTTTAAATAATAGGCCTAATGAAGTACATGTTTTTTTAGCTTCACTAAATGATTTATCAAAGATTTCTTTAAAAGAAGGGGCAGGGTTTAGTTTTTTTAGCAAAGAAGAATTAAAAGATATTAAATTAACTCCTGATACTAAAGTTATTTTAAATAAATTTTTTGAAGAATTTTAAGAAAATGACAAAAAATAAATTATTAACTCCTGCATGGATTTTGGAAGGTTATGATTCTCCTGTAGAATATGAAAAAGCAATGCAGAAGAACAAGTCTTCTACGTCGTCGAAGCAATCTGACGATTCTTCAACGAAAGGAAAAATAGAAATAAAGAATGTCAAGACTTTCAAAGTTCGTAAATGTCCAAAGTGCGGTAGCGATGAGGTTGGAGTTATTCTTGTTGGTGAAGGAAAAAAAGCAGACAACTGGGAATGCCGTAAATGTGATTGGGAAGGAAAGGACATAAAAGAAAAAGAATTAACAGAAGAAGAATTTATTAAATATATGAATGAGAAGAGAGAAGGTGTAGCATAATGGAAGAAGAAAAATTACAAAAAAATATTGAATTAATTGAAAAAGAAAAGCAAAAATATTTAGAGGAACATCCAGAAGAGAATGAAGATAATAAAGATGTTGATGTGGATGAAATAGTTGAAGAAGAAAAAGAAGTAGATATAACTGAGGTTTCATTTGGAGATGATGAAATTGAAGAATGGATTGGAAAGTTAGAAGAGTTAAGGGAAAACAAAGACGGACACATTCATTTAGAAATTGATGATGAAAATGAGTTATTAATAAATTATGAAGAGAGTGAGGAAGTGGAGGAGGAAGAATGAAAGCAATTGTAGAATGCTTAAAATGTGGAGAAAAACTTACTACTAATTATAAAAGATGCATT
>Ga0222697_1000525_pt1 | contig 16344 bp, 16 predicted proteins | sample AntAcemetage1402_FD_179835 | JGI IMG/M metagenome (GOLD analysis project Ga0222697, IMG submission 179835) | Saline water microbial communities from Ace Lake, Antarctica - #1402 | ecosystem: Environmental > Aquatic > Non-marine Saline and Alkaline > Saline | place: Antarctica: Ace Lake... | reverse complement strand
CAACAAATGATTATTTCCCCACAACACAAAGCACTATTTTTATGAATGATTTTCAGGATTATAAAGCATTTTCTTATGAGGGCACAAATGCTTTTTATGAATCAGTTATAGAGCTAAGTTTTTTATTTGGTGAAGAAGCAAGTATTTTTATTGTAATATTTATTATCAGTTTAGTAAGCATAATTTTATTTAATAAAATAGCAAACATAACACTAAAAAGAGACACAGAAAAACTACTTGCAGGAGCATTATTTGTTTTAACAAATATGTTTTTATTAAGTGTTAGCACATTCAGCTTCTTACCCATAATAATAATGCTTATGGTGTGGACAATTTATTTATCCTTTAAAAAACCAAAACTCTTATTTATACCCCTAATTCTTAGCATTTTTATAAATCTTAATCTATTTATAGTTAATATTTTATTAGCAATAATCTTGTATATTATTTTTAATCTTAACAAATTTAAAGATGTTTATCATGAAAAAATAAAATTAAAAAAGTTTTTAGGTTTTAATGTTTTAATCCCTGCATTAGTCTTAATTTTAATTCAAGTTTATTCAAAGATAACAACCAAAGACTTATTTTGGTCAAGAATTAATTATTCTAATAATTTTCTTGGTAGCAATATTTATTCAATATCAATAATTTATATTATTCTTGCAATTTTTGCTTTATTTATGGGTATAAAAGATAATAAAATATTAATTATAAGCATTATCTTATTATTATTAAGTTTTATTAATATTTATTTTGGCATACTCTTTTTAATTTGGATTTGTATGATTGCAGCTGTTGGGTTGTACAACATTATAAAAAGAAAATGGTTTGTTAAAGAATTAAGAATTCCAGTTATTTTTCTTTTAATATTGTTATTCTTGTTTTCTGCAGTGAGTTTTACAGACACAATAATGCATTCTGAACCCACAAATGAATTAGTTAAAGATATTATTATTATGCAAGAGTATAAAGAAAAAAATTTTGATGATAATATTGCTTTTTGCAACATAGAAGATTGTGATATTATTTCTACATACTCAAATGTTTCTGTTTTTTACTCTACTAAACAATTTGTAAATAAAGAACAACATAAAAAAATGCTCAATCTTACAAAGACCATGTTTGATAATAGTAATATTAAGATTATGGAAGAATTCTTTTTCAATAATAATATTTCTATTGTGTTTGTTTCTGAGGAAACTCTTAATAAGAAATGGTCAAGTGTTGATGAGGGCATGTTACTTTTATTAACTCAAAGCAACAGATTTGTAATGCTTGATAACACTGCACAATCAAGAATATTTTATTATATTGAGGATGAAGAAGCAGAAGAAGAATAAATTGTAATTACTGCCCTAAGGCGAACTGATTAAGAAAGTATATTCAGTGCGTTGCAGGGGGAAGCTCCATCCGGGACTGCAGCACAATCAAATAAAACCTAGATTTATGATTAATATTTATTAATCATGACCAATAATTTGCAAAATTATTGTGTTCAGTGAAAGGCAGTAATTAAATAAGAATAAATTTTATAAATAAATATATATTTCTTTGCAATATGAATAATGTTGTTGTAGTTGTGGTGCAGTAAGCACATTCATTGCTTTCTTCTATTAGACAACAATAAAATAACAAAAATTGATTCACCATAGTTCATCCTTATCCCCACACTAAAGTGTGAAGTATTTCGGATTCACATTATAGAATCAATTTTTGAACTTGCAAAAAGCTCATCTTTAACTTAAAAGTTAAAGTATGCAAAAATTCAAAATTTTTGAAATCAAAGATATTCACAAATATCTTGCAAATAACTAATTGTCTTCTAATTAAGGAAAAGCTTTATAATAAAATAATGATAATAACAATAAATATAAAAACAAAAGAATAAAACAAAGTAATAATAAAAATGGAACTTCCAAAAAAATATAAACCTAATGAATCAGAGCCAAAACTACAAAAGTTTTGGGAAGATAATAAAATATTTGCATTCAACTCAGAAGATACAGATAGAGAAATTTATTCTATTGATACTCCTCCCCCAACGGTTTCAGGTAAAATGCATTTAGGACATGCTTTTAGTAATTCTCAGCAGGATTTTATTGCAAGATATAAAAGAATGAAAGGATTTAATGTTTTACAACCTTTTGGAACAGATGATAATGGATTACCAACAAAGTTGTTAATTGAAAAACTAAAAAAAGTCAGAGCTGTTGATATGAACAGAGATGAATTCAGAAAACTCTGTCTTGACACAATTAACAATGAATTAAAACCAAGTTACACTAATGATTGGAAAAGGTTAGGAATTAGTTGTGATTTTAATGTTAATTATTCTACTATTGATTCTCATTCTAGAAGAATATCACAAAAATCTTTTATTGATTTATACAAGAAAGGTAGAGAGTATAGACAGGAAGCACCTGCAATGTTTTGTCCTAAATGTAGAACTGCAATCTCTCAAGTAGAATGTGAGGATGCAGATATTAAATCACATTTTAATGATATAATATTTAAATGTGAAAATGAGAATTTAATTATTGCAACTACTCGCCCGGAACTTCTTCCTGCATGTGTTGCAATCTTCTATCATCCTAAAGATGAAAAATATAAAAAATTAAAGGGTAAGAAAGCAAAAGTTCCTTTGTTTGATTTTGAAGTTCCTATTCTTGAGGACATAAGAGCTGATCCTGAAAAAGGAACAGGCCTTGTTATGTGCTGCACTTTTGGTGACCAAACAGATATGGAATGGCAAAAAGCACACAAGCTTCCAATAAAAGAAGCTTTTGGCAGTGATGGAAAAATGACTGAGATTTCAGGAAAATATAAAGGAATGAAAATTCTTGATGCAAGAAAAGAAATAATTAAAGATATGAAAGAATCTAAATTATTACTAAAACAAGAGAATATTGTTCATAGTGTTAATGTTCACGAGAGATGTGGAACTCCTGTTGAATATATTAATTCAAAACAATGGTTTATTAAATATCTTGACCTAAAAGAGGACCTGAGAAAATGGGGTCAAGAATTTAAATGGCATCCTAGTTTTATGAAAAACAGATATGACAATTGGGTTGAAGGTCTTGCCTGGGATTGGTGTATTTCAAGACAAATAGAATTTGGAATTCCATTTCCAGTTTGGTATTGCAAGAAATGTGATGAAGTTATTCTTGCAAATGAAAAAGACCTTCCTGTTGATCCTGAAATTGATAAATGTCCTGTTACTGAGTGTCCAGAATGTGGTTGTAGAGAATTTATCCCAGAAACAGATGTTATTAATACCTGGGCAACATCATCTTTAACTCCTACTCTTGTTAAAGAATTATTTAAAGGAAAACCTGTTTATGAAAAATTAGTAAACAGCCCTATGGATTTAAGACCACAGGCACATGATATTATAACTTTCTGGTTATTTAACACTGTTGTCAAAAGCAAATTGCAATTCAAGATAATTCCCTGGAAGAATGCAATGATAAGTGGATGGATGCTTGATCCAAAAGGAAAAAAGATGTCTAAATCAAAAGGTAATGTTATAGAACTGCAAATGCTTGTTGATAAGTATGGTGCAGATGCATTAAGATACATGGCTGCATCCTGCACTCTTGGCGAAGACCTTGCATTCCCTGAGAAAGATGTTGTTACTGGTCAAAAAACTGTTACAAAATTATGGAATGCATCTAAGTTTGTAATCATGAATCTTGGTGATAAAAAACCAGAACAAATTGCATTCAACAAATTAACTAATATTGACAAATGGTTAATGATTAAACTTAATAAAGTTATTGAAAACACAACAATGCATTTTGAAAATTATCATTATTTTAAAGCAAAACATGAAGTAGATAACTTTTTCTGGAATACTTTTTGTGATTATTATTTAGAAATTGTTAAAGACAGATTCTTTAATCCAGATAATTATTCTAAAGACGAGATTGCAAGTGCAAAATGGACTTTATACAAAACATTATTTGATATCAATAAAATGTTTTCACCAATAATGCCTTTTATCACAGAAGAAATTTATCAATTATATTTTAAGAATTTTGAAAAAGAAAGCAGCATTGCATTCTGCAACTGGCCTGCATATGAAAAACTAAAAGATCTAAAAGATACTAGTTTAGAGAGTGCAGGCGACTTAGCCATAAGAGTGATTAGTGCAGCAAGGAAATATAAATCAGAAAATCAAATGTCTTTAAAAGAAGAACTTGCAAAAGCAACTATTAGCTGCCCTAACAAGGAAAAAGAGTTGATTGCAGTTGTAGAAAAAGATATTAAAGCAACTGCAAAGATAAAGGAGATTGCATTTAAAGAAGCTAAAGAGTTTAGTGTTGATTTTTAAGTTAAATGTCCCGGTTTTTGATGTAATATATAATTCTTATAGTAAATCTTAGGATTTATTAAATCCTCGTGAACCTTTCTTTTCTTTAAATCATAAAAATGCTCTAATAAAAAAGGGTGCATCTTCCCCAAAAAAACATGCTTTTGATCTTCCTTTTTAATCCTATCAAACAGGTTGATTTTAAATCTGTTGGCATCCTCTTCATTAGTTTTCCAAAAATAAAAAATAGTTTTTTCATTTTTTTCTAATAATTCAACAAAAAGATCTAAAGGAGCATAAGAATGTTTATTTTTAATAAGGTTTTCAGGAGTATAAATCGGATGTGCAATAACAATATCTTTTTTTAAAATTTCATTATAATCCTCCTTTACAAGAGCATAATTTATATTCAAAAGGCATTTATAAGATTGAATAATTGCTTTGCTAAAGATATTATCCCGCTTCCTTGGATCCAAAAAAACAGAATAATTAACAGTAAACAACTCTAAGTTTATTTTTTCTAACATATTGTTAAATGATGAAACTAAATCTAATTCCCAAAAACAATTATAAAGTCTATCAAAATAAATTCCATCAAAAGCCATCATTGCAACATTAATTTTATTATTCATAAAATTCAGGAATGAAGGAGAATATATAAATATATGGATAAAATTAATAAATAAGTGTTAATAACGCTTTTAGAAATGAAATACTTAAATGGAAATGAAGATAAATGGATTAAAGGAGACTCTTATAGAAAAAGAATTCTTCTTGATAATGCATCAAAAAATCTTAATGTTATTGAGGATGTAGTTGTGAATCCTCATGGTAAAGTTCCAATTCATAAACATGATTCTACTAATGAGATTTTTTATATTGTTTCTGGAAAAGCAGTTATGATTGTTGATGATAAAGAATTTGAAGTGAAGCATAGAGACATAATATTTGTAGATAAAAATGAGAAGCATGAATTTAGAAATGAAAGTGATGAAGAACTAAAAATGTTTGTTCTTAAAATAGATTACATAAAAGGAGATTCCTATTTGCCGGATGAATGATAAATTAAAAGAAATAAATTAAATTAATCTAATAACCCATATCCCTTTAGTATTTCTTCACCCTTAGCAATACCCTCTTTTCTATCTGCAATATCTTTGAAAAACTTTTCATTATTAAACTTATCTTCAATCATTTCATGAAATGCTAGAATTCCAGAATATAAACCATACTTAATTAAAGCTGGGTCAAGAGACATAAGAAAAGTTTCATCAACCACTTCAGGACTACAAGGGAGAAAAACAATTGGGTTGTTATAAGACTCTAAAACTTTAGAATCTATTGAAACTAAATTTGGATCAGATTCTTCTTCCATAGGAACTTTTTTTAAATCAGCAGCTAAATTAACATATTTTTTTACTGGAATTAAAATTTGAGAAACACCTGAATTGATAGAATATTTTACAGGATAATCCTTTTTTGGATCAAAACTACCTAAATAACCAACTTTGAACATAGTAAGAGGAGGAAAGTCAGAATTGCTTGCATACACCATTAAAAATAAGTTTCCTTTATTTTTATTAAGCCCATCTTGGATATTATTTAAGATAATATTAAATTGCATAATTTCCTTATATTTTAGATTAAAAAACAATGCTTCTTTAGAAAGTTCACCATTAGCCATGAAATTAAACATATGAAGCACAGAATTAACATCTATACCATATAAACGCATTAAATCCTTTATACGATCTCGATTTTCTTCAGTTTGGGTCTTTCCCCCTGTATCACAAATATCACCCATAATTATCACCAAGATATCCAAAAACAATAAGACTATTTAAACCTTGCTATAAAATATGATATGTATTTATAAGCAAAATAAATTACTATAAAACAATAGTTTTAAAAATAAAAAAGATAAAAATAAAAAAATTATTTAAAATGTGTAACTCACTCCAATATCAACTCCTGCTGTTTTGGGATCAAAATTTTCCATTTTAGTTCTAACAAAAGCTTTAACATCTTTATATATTTCATCTATGCTTTTATTAAATTGTATTTCAGTTAAGTAAAATGGTCCTGATTTTTTTCTATATTCTGCAGTCTATGTTATTTCTAAAGAGTTTCCATTATTATCTTCTTTTCCAACAAATAAAGTTCCATTAATAACAACTCCATTTGAAGCTATATCAAGATAACCATAATGTTGTCCTAATAAAGAAGGAATTATTCCTGAATCTCTTAAACCAAACATGTTGTCCATTATTCCTTGTTCATTAACAGTTGTAACATTCAATGCACTAATTGGAAAATCATTAATTTCTATATAAACAGCATGTCTCCCATAATAACCACCTGAAATATTTACTAGTTCATTAAACCCAGAATAACCTATTTTAACTCCATTTGGAAAAATTAAAGCTGCATTATTTATAGCTCTTGAAACTGCATGAGGATCAGTACCAGTATTAATTCCAGCTTCAACTAGGTTTGTATCAAATTTAACAAAAATTGTACTGTCTGAAGAAGTTTCTTCATTTTTTATAATCCTCTCTTCTACAGTTTGGGGAACTAATTGCTCCAAAGCTGCAATTTGTGGGGGGGGTAAATCTATTGCCATTTTTTATCACCTTTTTTAATTTTTTACAACTAAGAAATAGAAACACAACAAGGTATATAAATACTTGTTGTCGCAATACAGACAGCAACATTTATAAATTAACTAGCCCACCTAACTGGCATGGAGAAAAATAACATAGAAAATGCTTTAGAAAGTATTGGTTTAAGCACAGGCGAAATAAAAGTTTATTTAGCATTACTAAAAATAGGTTCATCACAAGTAAGCAAAATAAAACAAGAAACAAATCAACATAGAACAACAATATATGATTTTATTGAAAAATTACAAAATAAAGGTTTAATAAATTATGTTATAAAAAATAATATAAAATTCTTTAAAGCAGCAAGTCCAGAAAAATTATTTGATATAATAAAAGAAAAACAAGAAAATCTTAAGTTAGTAATAAAAGACCTTAAAAAAATTCATCAAGAAAAAGAAGAAGAAATAGAAGTAGAAATTTATAAAGGAAAAGAAGGATTTAAAACACTACTAAATGATATTACAAGAACCGGATCAGAAGTAGTTGGTTTTGGTATTGATGAAAGAGAATATAAAAATGCATACCCAATAATTATGCCGAAATATCTTAAAACACAAGAAAAACTAGGAATGAAAGAAAGAATTTTAACAACAGATAAAACAACTTTTATTTACAAAACAAAAAATTTAAAATACAGATACATACCAGAGGAATATTTTAGTTCTGCCCCAACACTTATTTATGGCAACAAAGTAATGATTCATCTTGTAGAGAAAAAAAGAATTATATTAATAAAATGTAAAGACCTTGCAACCAGTTATAAAAAACATTTTGAAATGCTCTGGAAAATTGCAAAAACAAAATAAACGAAAAATATATAAATCATGGTTCATTATAATACCATATGGTTCAAAATAATACCATTAATAATGTAGATTTAGAAATTATTCTTAATTTAATTAAAAATAAAAATCATCTCAGAAAATTATCTAAAGAATTAAATATCCCCCATCCAACAATATTAAGAAGAATAAGAATATTAATTAAAAATAATATTATTGATTATGAAGTGCAAGGAAGAAATAAATTATATTACATTAAAAAAGATATTGAGATAAGCAAAAACTATGTTTTTCTTGCAGAAAGATATAAATTAATAAAATTGCTTAAAAAAGAAAAGAAATTTAATATTATTATTGAAGATATATTAAACAAAACAAAACAATTAGTGATAATTTTTGGTAGTTATGCAAATTTTAGTTATAAAAAAAATAGTGATATAGACATTTATATTAATACAAAAAATAAAGAAGTAAAAAAAGAAATTGAGGAAAAATTTCCGGGAATATCTGTAAAAATTGGGGTTTTTGATAAAAAAGATTTATTAATAAAAGAAATTATCAAAAAACACATAATTATTCAAGGTGTGGAAGATTTTTATAGATACACAAAGTTTTTTGAAAAGGGTATTTAATAAAGGAAAACTTTCTATAAAACAAGAATCAATAGAAATATGTAAATCTTACTTATTAAACTCTGAAGATTGCATTCAATCTGCAAAATTATTAAATAATAATAAACTACACAAAAACTCAATAATAATGTCTTATTATTCTATGTATAATGCACTACAAGCACTACTTTTTAGAACAGGAATTAAATGTGAAAATCATACTGCATCAATTATTTTGTTAAAGCTTTTATTTGATGAAAAAGAATTATTTGTAATAATTAAAAGTGCTAAAAAACAAAGAATAGAAAAACAATACTATGTTAATACAACAGAAAATAATGAATCAATTAAAAAAACTGCAATAGAATTAATAAATAAAGATGAATACTTTTTCAACTCAATAAAGATTGCAATAAAAACATTAAACAGAAATAAGATAGATAATATAAAGAATAAGTTAGATAAATTACTACAATAAAACAAAAAGAATATAAAACAATAAATTCTAATTATATAAAAAATGATAAAAATAGGGAGTGCAGGATTTAATGTAGATATTGCACATTTTCTAAAAGAAAACAGAATGAAATGTGCAGAGATTGAATTTGTTAGACAAATTTATCTAAAGAAAGAAGAAAAGATTGCAGAAATAAAACAAGCTGCACTCAGCAATAGAATACAGTTAAGTGTGCATGCACCCTATTATCTTAATCTTGCAAGTTTAGAAAAAGATAAAATTATTGCAAGTAAAAAAAGAATTATTAATTCTGCAAAAATAGCTGAAGCAGTTGGAGCAAAATATGTCTGCTTTCACCCCGGTTATTATCATGATAGAGATCCTGAAAAAGTTTTTGAGATAATAAAATTTCATATTGAAGATATGAAAGAACAACTCAAAGAAAATGGTTTTAAGATAAAGTTAGCCCCAGAACTTATGGGCAGAATTTTCCAGTTTGGAAATGCAGATGAAATTATAAGATTGAATAAAGAAATTAAAGGTATTTCTATGACAATTGATTTTGCACATTATTTTGCAAGAAATAAAGGAAAACCAGATTATAAAAAATTAATTTCCAAATTGCCAGAAACATTTCATGCTCACTTTTCTGGCGTAGAATATGGTGACAAAGGAGAGAAAAAACACATTGATATTGATGTTAAAGAGTTTGATAAAGTTTTAAAAGAATTAGTTGCACAAAACAAAGAAGTCAGCATCATAAATGAGTCCACTGATCCTTTGCAGGATCTTCTTAAGATGCGTAAAGTTCTTGATAAATATCAGAAAGATTGATTATTTTTTTGAATAAATTATATATTCTACAACCAAAAGAAATAATGGGAATAGAATGCATAATAAAATTTGAGTATCTAATCCAATAACTCTTGCATTATTAACCACATTCAAAGAATTAAACAAGAGAAAAATTATCATTGCTAAACTTAAACTTTGCAAGATTCCAAATATCCAAAATAATTTTTTGTTTTTCATAAAGTTGTTATAACAAAAGGAATTTATAAACTTTTATTATAAATACCAGAAAGATTTATTAAAAAGGAAAATAATTCCAGACATCATGCATTTTAGAATAAATGATTGGCTCATAATCTTTAAGATAATCAGCAAATTCTTTTCTTAGCTCTTCAATTAAAGCATAAAACTCGTCTACACTTTTGACAATTGACCTAAATTCTAATTCACAATAACCAATTGTTTTAGTAATAGAAACGCATGTCTTATTTAATCTTAAAAATTCTATTATTGAATTCTCTAATTCCTGAGTTAAATTTTCTATGTGCAGAAAAACTCTGTAATGTAAAAACCCTAATTTTTGATAATCAATAAAGACCTGATAACCAAGAATAATATTATTTTTTTCAAGTTGTTTTATTCTATTTTTAACTGCATTTGGAGTTAATCCCACTAATTTTGCAAGTTCAACTAAAGAAATTCTGCAATTCTTAGTTAAGGTTATAATTATTTTTTTGTCAATATTATCAAGTTTTATCTCCTCTAAATTTCCAGTCATAATTATTTTTTTGTTAGAAGGTTTATCTAATATGGGAGTTGGTTTAAAGTAATAAAAATCTGTTTCAATTATTATTTGTTTATTTTTTATGTATTGTTCATAATCTTTCATTATTTCCTGATATTGTTTTTTAAAATGAACAGGGCTTTTTGCCCACAAATCAACCATGTAATCCCATTTTCCATTAATAGAAATATTAACACCAATACCTTTTTGTGAGCACATATGTTTAATGAATTTCTTTTCAATAGTAAGAGGCATTTTATGAAACTTAAAATAAATCATATAGATTTCTAATCCAAGTTTAGAAGAATTAATATCTGCATAAAAACCTCTTATTATTCCTTTACTAACTAAATTATCTAATCTATACTTTACAACTTGTTTGGAAACTCTTAATTTTTTTGCAATTTTTGAAAGAGGCATTCTTGCATCTAAGTCAAGAGTATAAATTAATTTTTTATCAATTAAATCTAATTTATCAAGCATAATTTACATAAATCAGTATTAGTATATAAATATTGCGTTTTGTTAAAAATTTGGCAGATTAATTTTAAATATTTATAGTGTTTAGCTACTTAATGGTAAAGAATGAAACAGATCAATATAGGAATAAATGGATTTGGAAGAATTGGAAGATTACTAACTAGGATTATAATTAAAGATTCTAAAAAAGGAGTAATTAAAGCAATTAATGACATAATGCCCATAGAATCTGCTGCATACTTACTAAAAAATGATTCAATATATGGGCAATTAGATTTAGACATTGATATTAAAGAAAATAATTTAATAATAAATGGGAATCAAATAAAGTATTATCAATTTAAAAATATTAATAATATACCCTGGGAAGATATAGATATAGAAATTTTTATAGAAAGCTCTGGAAAAATAAAAACAAAACAACTAGAAAAAATAGACAATAACATAAAAAAAATAGTCACACACAAAGATAATTCTCTTGATAAAACATTGATTTTTGGATTTAATGAGAAAAATTATAATCCTAATAAAGATAAAATTATTTCTTCAGGTAGTTGCACAGCAATAGCAACACTTCCTTTAATTAAAATAATAAAAGAAAAATTCGGTATAAAGCATTGTAGTTTCGTAACAATACATCCTTTAATGGGTTTTAATAGAACAAGTGATATATCTGACCAAGATTTTAGGTTAGGAAGAAATTCAATTGTATCAACAATACCTTCAAAAAGTGGGCTTAAAAATTCTATAACAAAATTTTTTCCTGAATTAAAAAACAAAATAAATTGTATTAAGTATTATGTGCCTATTCTTGGAGGAACAATTATAAATTTATCTTGTATTATTAAAAAAAATATAAAAAAAGAAGAATTAATAAGGGAACTAAAAAAAGAGATTAATAAAAATTATTTCAAAACAATTTTGTATAATTGCAACAAAAGCTTTAACACAAATAAAGTTAGTGTTGATGTACTAAAAACTTCTTATTCTGTAATAATTAATGAAGAAGATATACAGTATAATTCTCGAAATCTTAATATGATTTTATTTTTGGATAATGAATGGGGTTATTGCAAAAGATTATGGGATTTAATAAACTATATTGGTAAAAATGAAAAATAAATATTTGATCTTAGATGCAATGGGCGTAATATTTAAAGAAGCTGATGATTTTGAAAAATTATATTTACCATATCTTAAAAAGAAATATAATTTTGACATTAAAAAAGCCAGGGAGTTATATTATAATAAATTAACTTTAGGCATGATAAAACTAAAAGAGTTTTTTAAAGAATTAAGAATCCCTTATAATGTTGGATTTATTAAAAAATTAAGAATTGACAATAAGTTCTATGAATTCTCAAAAAAGATTAAGGAGCAATTTAATTTAATAATACTATCAAATGATTGTTTAGAACTCAGTAAAGAAATTATTAAAGAATTTAAACTTAATGAATATATAAATAATTATTTTACTAGTGGAGAATTAGGTGTTAGGAAACCAAATAAAAAGATTTTCACAAGATTATTAAGAAAATTAAAAGCAACCCCAAGAAATTGTATCTTTGTCGATAATATTTTATCTAACCTTCAATCTGCTAAAGAAATAAAGGTAAATACAATCTATTTTGAAAGAGAAAAATGCAAAATTAATACTTTTTCTAAATTATATCAAAAAATAAACAAGGTGGTAAATAATGATAAATAACATTACAGGTGAAAAATTGGAAAGAACCTCAGGATTATGGGATAAAGTTTATGATAACTTTGATCCAGAAAAAGCAGGCAGGAGCTCAGTATGGAATGAAAAACCAACACCATTTTTTATAAGATATATAGATTGGTTAAAATACCTAGGGATTGAAAGTTTTGGAATAATAGGTTGTGGCGATGGAAGAAATATTAGGCCTTTTTTAGATTCAGGTTTTCATGTCACAGCAATTGATGCATCAAACTCAGCAATAAAAACTTGTAGAGAATTATACTTACCAAATGACAATCTAACTTTAATACAAGGGTTATTAGAAAATACAGAACTTAATGATAACAGCTTAGATGCATTAATGTGTGATCATGTCTTAGTACATATTGAAAATATCAATGAAGCATTTGATGAATTTTATAGAATAATCAAACCAAATGGGTTTGCATTAATAGAACTTACTTCTCCGTTAGATTCAACTTTTGGTAAAGGTGAAAAAGTTTCAGATAATGAGTTTATGCAAGGAGATTATTATTTAAGGTTTGATCCAATGGAAGAGGTATACAAACATATGGAAAGATTTAAAATAGTAACTATTACTTCAGAATATTCTATAGACCCAGATCATGGGATAGGATATGTTAGAAAGATTAATGAAAGACATGAGCATCATTCCTATTTTATATTAGCAAGAAAACCTAAATAAACTTTTTCACATCAACAATAAATTCTTTTGAGATTTTATTATTTTTTACAAGAACACCTTCTTTTCTTAGAAGTGCAATTTTCTTTTTTATATTTTTAGGATCACTTCCAGAAAAACCAGAAATACTTCCATCAGATTTAATAACCCTATGACATGGAACTTTTGGTGCATAAGGATTATGTTTCATTATTTGCCCCACTGCCCTGTATGCTTTTGTTTTTAGATATCTAGCTATTGAACCATAAGTTGTTACTTTTCCCTGTGGAATCTTTGCAACTATTCTATAAACTTTTTCAGATAACTTCATAATTTATTACCTATTTTTATTGATTAAATTATGAACCCTCAAAAATCTATGATTTTTGTTGGTTTCATTTTTCTAGTTTCTCATTTAGTGTCTTTAAATTGTATAAAATAATTAATTGTAATGTTTTAAATAATTCTTTATCTTCTCTTTTTTTGTAAGCTTTTGTATTGCTTAAGTATTGATCTAAAACTCCTAAGGGGATAAACAATAAAGGTATCTTCACATAATTAAGAATATGAAAAACAAGTAATCTTGTAGTCCTACTATTTCCATCAATAAAAGGGTGAATGTATTGAAATTGATTGTGAAAATAGGAAACAAAACTAATTAGTTCTTTCAAAGTATGTTTTTTTTTGATAAATAAATTATATTCTTTCATTAATTCATTAAGAAGTGGCTCAACATCTTTTAATTTAGCAACTTTAAATAAGGGGTTTCCTTTAATATAAACTGAAACTGTTCTGATTTTACCTGCAATTCTTTCTCTATGTTGCATTGCTAAAAAATGATAATTTAAAATTCTCTCTTTATTTAAAGGAACAATGTTAATAGCATTCTTTAATGCTATATTCAAAGCAGAATAATAATTTTGAGTTTCCTTAACATTTAATACCTTGAGGTCTTTAGGAATAACTTTATCCTTTAATATTTTTATTGTATTTGGCAAAGTTATAGGATTGCCTTCTAAAGATAAACTTGAGTGAATAAATTTTATTTCAAGTGGTTTTATTAATTCATTATAGGTTCTCTCATTTTTCTTAACTTTTCTATTAAAGATAAATAGTTCTTTTCTTATTTCATCTAGAAAATTTACATTTTTTTCTTTTTTAACAACTGGTTTAATATTAAAATATTGAAGAAGATTGCTTAACAAATAATTCCAAACAATTCTTGCCCTAAAAGGTTTGCTTGAAACTTTTATAATTAATTCATATTCAATCAATATTTTTGTATATTTCTTAAATGTTTTTGGATCAATTTTAAAATCAGCTAAGCCAAATTCTATCTTTAACAATGCCTTAGAAATAAATTTGGCTAGTTCTTTATCAAGTAAATAATTATAATTTATACCATTGCTAACACAATAAGTTATTAAACGATATAATAATCTTGATCTTTGTGATAATTTTATTTGAAAACCTAATTTTGTATTAACAGCTAATTTTTCTTTTGTTAAATCTTTGAGCATACGGTAAATATTATTATACTGATATTTGTTTTTCTTAAATATCTTGACAAACTCTGAAGTTTTTATTGAGCAATTCTTATTTGCTAATTCCAAAAATAAATCATATCTAGTTGCCATATAAATATAATATTTTATAGATATATAAATGTTTCTATTTGGGAGGTTTTATAAAGAATTTCTTTATAATTTGTCCCATATAAATTAAATTATGCCTTCTTATTATTTCAACCCTTCAATAAAATCATTAACCAATTTTTTATCATAACCATTTTTGTATTTCTTTGATAAATCTTTTATTTTATCTTTATTTGAAATAATATTCTTTTTTTGCAATAATTTTTTAATATTATTAGAACTTATGTATTGCAAAAACTGAGTTATATTTTTTGGTTGCTCTGTAAAACGGCATCTTTCAAAATCAATCATTACAGGGCAATCGTTTTTATCAATAATTATATGCTTATAAGGATTTGTTAGTTCAAACTTATTTATTTTTAATTCATCTAATTTTAATAGTTGCAAAAATATCTTCTCAAGAATATTTATTATTTCTTTTTTATTGTGTGTTAAAAAATAATCATCAATGTTTTCTCCTACAACATATTCACGAATAAGAGAATTTGTTTTTTTATCATAAGAAATAAATTTAGGTGCAATATTATATTTATTTAAAAGTTTATTAAACCTTGCTTCATTCTCTATATTTCCGTGTGCAGTTGATTCCTCTAAAGAAGTTTTTCTTATATATTCTTTGTTACTTTTATTAAATAAATATATTTTTCCCCTATGACCTTTTGCTAATAAATATTCTTTTGATTTAAAACAATAAACATATAATTGCTCAAAGAAAATTCTTTTTTTTGCAATCAGCTTGTAAGAATAATCAAGCTCTTTTGCTTTTTTTAATATAATATTTCTCTTGCTAAATGAAGAGAACAATAAAATTATTTCTCCTTCAAGAGAAAGAAATTCTTTTGCTTGTTCTAAAAATTTTATTATTATTTCATTGCCTTGTTTTCCTCCATGCAAAGAAATAATTTTTTCTATTTTTTTATCATCTGGAAGATAAGGTGGGTTGAATGCAATTAAATCAAATCTTAATTCTTTAGAAACATTAGTAAATAAATCACTTTTTACTAATGTAATATTTTTTATTGGCCTCTGAGCCTCATTTAATTTTTGTTTATTTATTTTTTTTAATTCTTTTTTTACAAAATCAATTGATTCTGCATCAACATCTACTGCATATATCTTCTTAACCTTATTAGAGAGATTTATGCTTATCATTCCAGAACCAACACCCATTTCTAAAAGAATAATACCTTTGTTTAACTCTGCAATCTTCTTGTTAATGCATTCAAGCAATAAATAAGAATCTTCCTCTGGAGTGTAGACCATTTTTATTCTAATTCAAACCTTTTGTCTGCTTCTTTAAGATATTCTTTAACTCTTTCAATTATAGATTTAAGATAAAACTTTTCTATGTTCTGACTAAAAAGAGAGCTTAATGTTGTTAATTCTTTAAACTCATCACCAATTTTATATGTATTATCTTG
>Ga0222697_1000521_pt1 | contig 16464 bp, 27 predicted proteins | sample AntAcemetage1402_FD_179835 | JGI IMG/M metagenome (GOLD analysis project Ga0222697, IMG submission 179835) | Saline water microbial communities from Ace Lake, Antarctica - #1402 | ecosystem: Environmental > Aquatic > Non-marine Saline and Alkaline > Saline | place: Antarctica: Ace Lake... | reverse complement strand
CAAGCTGTGATTCTGCCCTTGCCTGGACTGCATGTGCGTCAACAAGTTTCAGGGCACCGGCCAGCATGACACCTGAGACTGCTGTATATTTAGCAGCAGCAATTGATACACCCTTAATGTTCTTGGTGACCTTGCCAAATGAACCAGCAGCCTTTTCAGCACCAACTTCCTTCATTAGAATTTCAATGACATTAGGCATGATCAGTCCTTCTGCTTATTCAGCTTGTATTGTTCTGCATCAATGAATGCATTGTCCATGATGATCAGTGCCTTCTTCCACCATGTTGGGACATCTGAATAGGAACCCGGGAATGGTGGTGTCCCCGGGAACCTCTCTGAATAGCGAAGTCTTCTGATGACTTCCTGAATCCCTGAATCAATGAAGGTGATGGGGTGTGCAAGGAACAGGCTGAATTCAAACTGATCCTTGACCCATGTGTTGAAGATTCTGTGTTGATCAAGGACATCATTGATCACCACGTTCTGCCCTGTGTGCGGGTCTTGAAAGTTGAATGGTGGTTGTCTCCAACCAGCTGCATTCTTTGGAAGACCAAGCTTTGCAACCCAACAAGAAAAGCTTAGTCTGACCCAGGGTTTCCCGATGTGTCAATGACCTTTCCACCGATTTCAATAATCTGATCATCTGAAAACTTTCTGAAGATTGGAAGGTCTTCTTCTGTCAGTTCAGCAATGAACTTTCCCGTCAATCCTTGGCAGGCAGCCTCAGCACAGATGGTGGTTGCATCAACCCCCTGTGAAATCATTGATTGAATCTTGACCCTTTGTGGAAACTCCATGACCCTGAGTTCCAACTTTGGTAAGACATCCTTCTTCCATTTGTCAAGTGCAGCTTTCTTTGTTCCCATGTGTTTCCCTTTCACATTTTAGGTTGAAACTGGATCCCCTGCATTAATAGGTTAAACAGGGAACCCTGTTGACTTTATTTATTAAGGCACCAATTGAAGCATGTCTGTTCCAGCTGCACCACCTGCGATCATGAATGACAGGTCCTGAAAGGCACCTGCTTCAGTGTCACCGGCTGCTGGTTCAGATGTCAGCTTGCAATAATCAGCCTTGAATCCGAATGTTGCACTTGCCCATGTTGCATGATTTGACAATTCTATTGCATAGATGTCACCCTTGCGGAATGAATCCCAATCTGCTGCAGTGTTTGAATCATACTTGACACCTGCTGTGCAAGTCATTTCAATTCTGCCACCATTGACAGCCCTTGTGATTGTTTCCGGGTCACCATTGGCCCCCTGGAAGCCACCAAAAGAAACAGCATTGACAATGGACAGTTCAAACTTGTTCATGATCAGGTCATCCCCACCAATCTTCTTGGTGGTTGTCAGGTCATACAAGTATCTGAATGTGTCAGCGTCACCATAGGCAGTCATCCCTGTGGGTGCTGCTGCAGGTGCTGCTTCATAGTATGCTGTCACAATAGTCAAGGTTGCTGCTTGTCTTCCACCATCTGACCCAGCCTCAAGGGATAGGGTGATACCTTCGATCACAGACCCGGTCCAATATCTTGATTGCCCTGTGATAGGGCTGACCATGCAAGCAGTGAAGAAGTCATTGGTGTTGGTCGGTGCTGCGCCATGTGCTTGGGATGCAGGTGCATAGTCAACATCAACATCAACTGATGCAGGACCGGTGCTTGTTGGAACCCAAGTGACCCCTTCAAGGATCATGGGTGCAACATCAGTGTCAAGCAGGATGGGGACTGACAGTGTTGTTCTGACCCCACCCTTGTCTGTGGTCTTTATGTCCCCAACTTTTAAAGTCCTACCCACCCCACTTCTTTGGGTGGTGTCTTGGATCACTTCCTTTGCAATAGTGATGTCCCCATTCAGGTTCAACAGTTGCATGGATGTGTTGATCTTTGTGCCAATTGCAGCTTCAGGTTTCAGCGCGAACTGAAATTCTTTCATGCTGTAGGTCTGGACATCAACTGTTGCCATGATAAGTCCCTTTCTTAATTGTAGACTTTGCTATGTGAAACATCATAAGTAAACATAAACACCCATGAATCTTCATCTGTGGGTTCTGTGTCTGTGTTGCTGACTTCAGCATCAAAATATTGATGCACTCCTGCTGATGACCTTTTGGTTGCATTTCTTTCAAGCAAGTCCTGCAGAACATCCATCATGTGAATGTTTGAATCAGTCATCCCTGGCTTGTCGTTGTTGTGATATTCAATATTGACCTTCACCCTTTTGGTGTGTGATCCTGCATTCTTCGCAATGGTCACACTGTCTTCAATGCTTAATAGGATGAATTCACTTGAACCCTTTTGGTCTTCATCATTGATCTTGACTGCATACTTGGACACACTTTGCAGTGTTTCCTTGATGCCTTCAAGAACCCTTGTTCTGATTGGGTCATAGTTTGCCATGTCAGTTCCTGACTATCCTTGCAAATCCAAGACCTGATGTGTTGACACCCACATTCTGGACTGTCAGGAAAAAGATGTCTGCAGCATTATACTTGCCTTCGCTGAACCTGCATGTGATGCCTGAACCAATTGCCTGCTGCAAACCAGTGATCAGGGTTGAACCCTGGACTGCATTGCCCTGTGAATCTTTCACTGTATATGATAGGGCAGTGTTCAATGTTCCGGGTGTCAGTGTTCCTGTGCCTGCAATGGTCACAATGTAGACTTGATAATCAGATACAGATTCACCATAAGGGTCAGCAAGAAAGCCTGTGGTGTCTGCTCCCACAACACCCTGATCTGTCCATGCCTGATCTGACCGGGTCAGTTCAAATGATAGTTTGATTGCTCCACTGTTTATCTTGTCAACGACACCCCTGTCCCCTGTAGGGTCACCACCAATGACAGTCCCAATCTGTGACTGCAAGAATGCAACATCTTCTGATTCAGGTGAAGACGATCTGACAAGGTGCCAGCAGGCCAGCAATGCACATGACATGACTATCCAGTAATCATAGAAAACCCCTGAAGTCTTGCCCTGTGCAGTTTTCGGAATAGGTCTTGGAATTCGGCTGTCAAGTATGCTTTCAAGCATTTCAGATGCATGTGCAATTGCTGCTGTCTTGGCATCATTGGAATCTTGTGGTGCTGATTCAACCTTCCAGCTGTTGTCTGTTGGGACATCCCCGGTTGCAAAAAGTATATAAAGGACATCAAGTGCTGAATCATAGAACCAATCATAATCAGAAGACAGTGCGCCCAATGAAGCAACTGCTGCACCCTGATCTTCACCATTCAAGTAAAGGTTCAGGACACTTCCACTGTCAAAAAGCTTCCAGGTGTTGCCGGTCAGGTGCTGGACAAACTTATAGTCATCCAACTTGATTTTCAAATCATAGTCATCAATCCTGGCAAAATGTTCGATCAGATTCTGTGCTGTGCAATAAAGTGCTGATGACATCATTCACCCCTGTCTTGAATAAGCAGTTGAAAGTCCTGCTGATCAGTTAATCTTTCCATGAATTCCTTGAACCCCTTACTGCTTGACATCACTGCAGGCTGGCCCTTGTATAGTTCAAAGGTTTCACCGATCAGGATGCACCCGGCTGAATGCTTCATCAGGTTCCCAGTATGGAAAAGAATTGCAGTTCTTTCAGGAACATTCATGACCTGGAAAGTGCTTGGGTGTGTCTCGCTGCTGAACCTGTTGCAGGCATAGACACCTGCAGGAATGCAACTGACATTTTGCTTGTTGTCCATCCAAGGTCTTTCAAGGGTCAGGGCAAAGGGGATGCCATTGTCAATGATCACCCCAAAGGTGCCATGCTCAGTGAATGCAATCCTTCTGATGATCATAAGAACTTATTCACAACCATGATTAAAAGGTTGTAGATGCTAAGGTAGATTTTTGCTTCTTCCTTCTCATCCAACTTTGGGATGTCAATCTGTTCATTGATATATACCAAGATTGTGTTCTTCTGCCTGTGAAGGATCGACAGCAAGATTGACTTAATGCTTCCCTTAAATAACCCCACAAACCCCATCAATAATAGCTTCATTGTGTTCCCTCTATTCTATCAAGTTGTTGGAAAAGCTGTGTCGTGAATTGTTCAAAGACATCCTTTCCAAGTTTCCCATCAATGGCAATCTGCAACTGATCGATCACCATTCCCTGTCTGTCAATCTTAGCAACCACTGATTCAGGGTGTCCATCAGCAGTGTGGTCATTGAATGCCACTTCAAGAACTTCCTGATGGTCAGCTTCAACTGCCCTGGTCCCTGCCCTTAGTAATGCAGACCCGCCAAGGGTCAGAAGTGGTGAAGCTATTGCGATTAATATTGCAATGAACTGGACCATTGTGAAGTGCCTATTTATCCAAGCGGTCATTATTCCCCCATAGGACTGACACAACTATGATTGAAACAACCATTGCAGCAATGATGTCCCCTGCTGTGTCATAGAAATAGCGTTCAAGTGAACCATACGTCTGTGCAAGTTCACCACCAAAAACAACTTCATACACTTCCCACAGAAGAACAATAGCTGAAACAATCAGCATGGTCACCTTCTGTGAGAATTTAAGCAAGAACAATCTTGTCCCAAGTGCTGCTGCAAGGATATGAAACCATATCCACACATTACCACACAGGGCAAGCTGAATGAACTTGCTGTGAATCAGCATGTCAATGAGACTATGCATCACCTTCAGTGGCTTTGATGGGTGCAACTTCAGGCACTGCAACAGGTTCAACAACTTCATTGACACCTTTGATCAGGTTACCGATACCAAACCCAAAGAAAAGCTTCCCATCCTTTGAAGTCAATCTCCCATCTTTCTGCTTGATTGCTTCATGGGTCTTCTTCTTATAAGTAACTTTCATGATTTACCTCTCCTCAGTGTATTCTTGTCTTGATCCGTTTGATTTATTCTTATAGTGCATGTCCATGACCACACCTTCAATGTCACCTGCTATGCTGTCAAGTTTAGAACCTGACATTGTCCTAACTAAATCATCCCATCTGCCGTTGACATTTTCACCCATCAGGATCACCTATGCAATTGTGTGAATGATTAAAGGTTCGCCACTGATCACCAAGGCTTGAACAAGTGTGTCACCTGCCCCGGTCCCGGTTGCATCAGCATTGATCACTGCACCATTATCATAATAGTCAACTGAATCAATGTTTGTGTCAAGGACTTCTTCCAGGGTCTTGATTGCACTGACAAGGTCAGGCATGGCAGCAATGTCACTGAATGGGACCCATGTGTTGCTGTTCGCTGCGGCACCCCCTGTGGACACAACCTTCAATTCATAGGTCAGTCTTTGTTCTGTCCTGTCCAGCTTGGTCAATGCAAGTGCCCTGACTGAGATGTTCAGGTCAACAATTGAAGTGCTGTACTCAATACCGACCCCGACACCAGCAGCACTGACAAAGTGGTTCTGCCCTTCAGTCATTGGTTGAACAAGACTGCCACTTATCCCAAATGCTGTGATATTCTCTATGTTGGGTGCGAGGTTTTCTTGGATGTTATGAGCAACCAGTTCCATCGTCTGCGATGATTGGTCAAGTTCAAGAACTGTATCAGCACTCCTCATCACAATAAATAAATCGACTGCTGTTGCAATAAAGGTATAATTATTCAATCCACTCAGAATGCTGGTATATGAACCAGCGTAGGCAGCCGCTCCACTTAATAATGGGACATCTGTTCCTGTGAGAACTGTTGCATTTACATTCTTTAGAGTATATTTGTTTCCAATGACTAACGAGGTGACTGCTCCTGCCAACCGAATAACCTTGGCAACGCTATCAGCCTTTGCATAAGATAATACATTTGTCAAAACTGAGAGAGTCACATTAGTCGCAGAGGATTGTATCTCATCATAGGCAATATTGAAGGCCGTCGCATCAACCGCATCAACACCAAAAGCACCTTCAGCACCCAGTATATCTGTCGCATTAATCTCAGGACTACCATACCCAGCATAGCCAGCATTTGTCTGGACATTATGCAGAAAGTAAATCTCACTCCCTGAGCCGTATATCCTATCTACTACTGTTGACAGTCCATCATTGGCTTGACAGGTAAGGGGTGCTATTGGGTCAAAGTTCTGAAAGCCTAAGTCTCTAACTTCAGCCTGAGTCCTCTCACCAGCAAGCACCATGAACTCGGTAACGCCTGCGCCTAATCCTGTCCAAATCTTAGTTTCACCATTGGCGATTTCTACTGCCGTTTCAACAGTAGCACCAGTTATGAAAGTTCCGCTTGAATCATGGGCAAGCGTAAAAACCTGAGTATCAAATCTATTCGTGAAAGCAACTTCATCAGTGTCGTCATAAGTGCCACCAAAGTGTGCTGTCCTGTTCCCTAATATGAAGGGAGCGTTTAGAGGGGTTGCGTAGGTGTTAGCGGTTGCGCCTTGATTGAGTTGTACTGAGCTAACTTGAAAGACTGCGGCGGCGGCTGAGCGAATGTCAAAGCGAAGGAATGAAGCGTTTGCGTGAGTTGTGAAATCTCCACTTGCTGCGCTTTCGTCAGACGTTCCGAGAAAGGTCTTGTCAGCATTATAATAGCAGACACGGCCAAAGAGACCCAATAGGGTGTCCTGCACAAGTGAATAAGCATACTGCGTACTGGGAGAGATTGACAGGAATGGGGAAGTTGTTCCAGCATTCACGGCATCAGTAGTCAGTGAGATAAGCTCTTGATTGACTTCCGAAGCTGTGGTATTGGCTACCGCTTCAACTACTCCGAGAGCAGACAAACGACCATCTTCAAAGCTCTCAATTAGAGCTAAATTACCACCCCTATTGACCACTGACTCTGCAATAGCTGGCTCCATACCGACCATCTTGGCTTTCTGCCATACAGGGGCAAGGATATTCACTTCACCCTGAGATACATCTTCCCATGATTCAGACACAATCTTTGTGATACTTAGGTCAGCAAGACCAAGCACTTGGTCAGCCGTGAAGGTTCCCAATGCACTAAGATTAAAGACTGATTCAGTGTTGGCCGTTGGTGTTGCGTCCTCTGTGGCAGTCGATTCGTGAATGTTCCAAGTGATAGTCCCAGCCGTGTTGATGCGCTCAAGATAGAAGTCGCCAAGGGTACTTGAATATGTTGCACCATCAAACAGGATGTCCTTGTCAAAGGTCTTGCCAAGGAGTTCGAGGGCACCTGTCCCACCATTGGCATTGTCAACCACTCCAACTGATCCGGCAAACCCAAGGGACTGCAGGAAGGTTGTTGATTCATCCTGTTCAATGATCATTGCAACAGCAGGAAGTCCATCTGCTGCTTCACGAAATTTCTGATATTCTCTGTCTTGGATGCTTCCGGGTAAAGTCATACTATCACCTTTATGATTCTGACCCTTCCAAGGTCATCAAATTTTGCATTTTCCCTTGTGATTCTTGACATCTTGTTCAGGTTGGTTGAAGAAGTGCCAGGATCAACAAGGACACCTCTGAGGATCACGAGACCTTCAGCATTGGTGTCAAACTTTTCCATCTCTTTGACTGGTAAGGCTTTGTTTGCCATAGCACTTCCCCTTCAATTATTTCTTGACAGGTGTCTTTTTTGGGTAACCCTGTTTATACCCTTTGTCATAAATCAGGTCCTTGACGCGCCATGCTGGAACCTTTGCAGGGTCTCCATTCGGGTGGGTCATTGGGATCATATCATCAGGATTCACATTCTGCTTCTTTCCATCAATGATGACTTCAATGGTTCCTTCTTGTACTGCTTTTTGTGCCATGTTTCCTATTCCTTTTCAAAAGGGGTCAGGGGCAAGTGGCTTGTGGGAAACACAACCACCCACCCCCAACCAATTCACTTAGTCGGTATTGCAGGCGAAGTAAACACCCCAGGCGTCCACAAGTTCGATCTGTTTCCAGCGACCAGTTGCAACAATCTGCGTGCCACGCAGGGAAGCATCTTGTTCATATTCAACATCCATCAGGTCCTTGGTATGCAAACCAATTGCACCCCGGGTCCAGATCATGTTTGCAGCAACATCAGAAGACCCGACATCTTCAGCGATTTCATTGCTGATTAATGCAGGCATTCCAAACTGGGTGTCAACCATTCCCATCTCCAACCACTTCTGCGCGAACAATCCACTGTTTGCAGCAGTTGTGTTGATAAGCAGGGAGCGAAGACCCTTGGCACCATAGTATGACTTTGGTGATAGGGCAGCAGCCAATTGATTCAGATCACCTGAAGCTGCTTTGATTTGACGAATGGCATCATACCAATCGTCCACAGTCATGGTCACTGCAGCACCACATACAGTCTGCGTGAAACCTGGAGCAAGACCGACAATGTCATCTTCCATCTTGGCAAGCATTGCACTTGCGAACAGGGCTGAGATTTCAGCAATCACATCATCCCGGGATGAAAGGACAGCCAGCTTGGTAGCAACTGCCATGATCACATGCTCTTCAATCGTTGCAGCAGTCGCAGCGTTTGTGATCTGTTTATTGGTACTGTGATCAGTTCCTTCTGCAACCTGAGTTACATCAGCACTTGTCACTGCGCCATAAATGGGAAAATCATACGTTTTTCCAGGGGTTCCAACAGTGTCAACTGTCCGAACAAGTTCTTGCAATCCTGCAGTGTCCTGCAAGATCATAATAGCTTCACCCTGAATGTCATCTACCAGACCCGCTAGGTCGGTTGAGGTGGTTTCATTAGCCATGATTAAATGTTCCTTTCACAATCATGTGCAGAACTAAGCCCTATAGCCCCTTCTTTTTGGGTTGGGGAACAGCTTGTTGTATAGGCCAGGGTCTGCCTTTGCGATATTGGCTTTTGAGCCATGTTTCTTCAAAGCTGCCTGAACTGATGCATCACTATTCCTTGTTCCACCCTTGTCAGAATTGGGTGCAGGTGCGTCTGCTTTCTTTCCAATTGTTTGTGCTACAATCTGAAGCTTGACAGTGTCAAAATCTTCATAAGCTTTGGCATCATCTTCACCAATAGCTTCAACGATCTTTTCCATTGCAGCAGTATGCTGACCCTTTTCAAGTTCTTCATACTTTGCTTTGAAAGGTTCCAGTGCTGTCACCTTGGCAGTCAGTGCTTCATTGACCTGCTTCAGTTCACCATCTTCTTCCAACTTCTTCAGCTTGTCTGTTTCCTGCTTGTCCGTAATGGCTCTCAAAGCTGCTTCAGCCTTGTCTGCCCTGCTTGTCGCATCATTCTTTGCCTGTGACAGTTTGGACAGCCTTGGTGCAACCCAATCAGGTGCTCCATCAGGAAGTGCATCTTTTTCAGGTGGGTCACCCCCACCTTTGTTTTCATCGTCTTCAGGACTAAAATGCAGGTTGAATCTGTTCATCATTTGACCCCTTTTGTGGGTGGTTCAGCAATGGGACAAGGCAACCGGGATAAGTCCGACACCTTGAACACCTGCTGATCAGGGAAGCGTTTCTTGATTATATCAAAAGCGTCAAGGCCCTGTTGCTTCCCTGGTTCAAAGGACAGTCTTGATGCACCATTCACAGGACTTGTCTTTTTAACGTGTGCAGTCACGAATTCCTGTGCAATGGTTTTGTTGTATGGCATATCAGCCGGGAACTTGATGGTGTTCATATCAAGACCAACTGTGTAAATTCTTTTATATCCAAGGTGAAGTGCATACCAAAGTGCAAAGATTCCAGACTGCCCATAATTCAGGTAGTCATGGATTATTGCTTCTTCAGGCATCTTCTTTTCATAGTCACCATTATACAGGATGACAGCAGCGTCTTGGAATTCTTGACTGAAGTGATAGTGTCTATGATAGAAGGTAGTACCAAAGACAATCTTGCCAGGGTTCAGGATTGCTTCCTGCTGGACCCGGGGGGATGCTTCTACTGCACATGCAGCTATTGCACCGAACTTCAGTGTGTGTGAAGTGATGACATCACCATCAAATCTTGCATAGTCATTCCATACAAAGGTTGAAGGTGAAGGTGGGTGTGTTGGATGACCAAGGGCAATGCACTGTGCAAGGTCTATGTCAGTCCTTCCAACAATCAAACACTGATCTGATGATCTTTGAATCATGCCTGCAGTGTCACGAAGTCAAGCATTTCAGCCCGGTCAGTGAAGATTTGTTCAGCACCCTTTTCAGAAGAAAAGTCATCTGACTTCTTCCGATTCCAAACAGTCACGATCCACCCGGACCCAACTTGCTTGATGATGATTTCCTTTTCCATCTTGTCACCCCATCTTTATGGTCAATTTATTGTTTGACCCATACTTCTTAATATTCAATTGGGTTTGTCTGTTCATTCTACCCACACCCATTGCATTGACTGTGGTTGAAATTGGTTTATCAGGGGCTGACACAACCCTTCCATTCTTGGCATTGCCTTCAATCTTTGCAGATTCAGTTGCAGTCCAACCGAATAGGACACTCTTTGAAGTTGCCCTTCTGACCTGAAGGTCTTGCATCATATCAAATGTCAACACAAGGTTTGCCCTGCTTGACTTCTCTGATTGTCTCCTGAATTTACCGGCTGATTTCCTGCCTGCATAGACTTCAGTCAATGGCTTGAACTTATGACCCCGGACATCCTGACCCTTGATGACTGTTTCATCTCTGATCATGTCACACATTTCATTACCCAACTTATTCATAAAAGGCTTGCCAAGTCTCATGATCTTTTCATAGTCAATGAAATCCTTGACACCTGCAAGACCTGATGAATACTTCATCATGCACCTGCAATCTGTTGGGGTGTTTGGACAGTGTTCACATTAATTCCCTGCTTCTTGATTTCCGCCTGTGCCTTGACAGGGTTGGTGAACTTGTTTGAAAGATTTGTCTGCACTGCCCACCTGTGTCTGCAATTGAACCCACCACCATCAATGAATGCACCGGGGAACTGTGAATCAATTTCTTCTCTTGTCATTGGTCCGGCTGCAATCATTGCAAGGCAGACATCCCGGGTCTCGTCATCAGTCACACCGATATAAACAAACTTGGTGTCAGCAGGCATGTCTTCAACCATTACTGCATTCACCTGTCTTGAAAAGGTCTTCAGGGATGTATCAACAATTGTCTTAATCTGATTGCGCGCTGCCTTCAGTGCAGCCCCTTCAAGTCCACTGGTCCCGGCAATAGCGTTCACCATCTGATTGCGGGGAACACCTGCAAGGACTGCCTTGACCATTTCCTGCTTCAGGACAGTTGCATAGTTGCCAATGTACTGGTTGAATGTTGCATTGTTCACATCAATCAAGGACTGGACAACACCTTCTGTGATGGGTGCTGTCACTTCAAAGTTTGTCAGAAGTTTGACTTGTGTTGCTTCCAGTGCAACCAGATCACCACTGAACCCCAGGGTGTCCACAATCAATGATTCCATTGGAATCTGATTCAAGAAGATGACCATGTCATTCACAGACCTTGCACCACCATTGTCTACAACCCATTGGGCTGCTGCTTTGGTGATCCGTTCAATTGCCTTGAACATGTTGTCTGCTGCTATGACAGGAAGGTCAGCCATGATTGGTGAACCCTTTCAGCATAACTGCTGTATTTTCCCCACACTTGCACCTTTGTCTATTGGTCAGTCTGCCTGACCCTGTGACCCTTGGTGACCTGTAAAGGTGACCTTCACCACAGTTGATGCAGAAAACTTTCAGACCTGTCTTGTTCTGAATATATGTTCCGGGTGCTTTTTTCCCATGCAGTGCAGCGAATTCTTTGATTGCAGCATCCTGCTTCTGATATGAATGAGAATGAATATGCTTCTGCTTCTGTATGTAATCAGCTTCAGCAGACTTCATTGCATTGACTTTTTTCATCTTGTTGGCATCATTGATCGCCCTGATTTCACACAGACCATCATCAATGTTATATCTTTCTGCTGCTCCCATTATTCAAGCACCCCTTCAGGTGTTTGTTGCAATGCAAGGTCCAGGGCAGTAGGTATCGCAGCAGCAGATTCTGCAAGACTGTTCTTGCGTAAGTTTTCAAGCATGAACTGCTGTGCCTGTTCCAGGGGTGTCACAGGTGGTGTTGCATCAGGATCACCGGGGAACGCATCAGGGTTTGAATCTATCATGATCTGTGCATATGTGGTCTGACCTGTTGCAACCAGCCAGTCAGCGTCTTCACGCTTTTCCTTTTCGGTCTGAATCTTCATGGTTTCCCTGAAGTCAACATCCATAGTGTCAGGCATGTTCACCTTGAAGTGATACTTCATTTGAACTTTTTCTATCTGATACAGTGCATCCCATATGTTGCGCCAATTCTCAAGGGAACCACTTCTGTTGTCCATCAGTTCCTGATTCCTGAGTTGCAATGCTTTTCCTGATTCAACACCAACACCTTCCACAAACTTGGCATCAAGGCCATAGTTCATAGAGACTGACTTGTAATGAAACTGAATACCACTGACAGTGTCAGCAACATGTGAACTGAAACCGACCACACCCATTTCAACCCCGGGTGGAAGTTCGGTGAATTTATCTTGACTGATGGTGACATCACCCACGTTTTTGATATTGGTCAGATAGGGATAATCGAAGTTCTGGAACCTGATGTTGGCATTCATTTCAGTCAGTGCAAGGTTCACTGCAAGGTTTGCTTCTACCAAGTCCATTGCCGGTTCAACATCCATGAATTCAGTCTCAGGTGGTGCGCCTTCTTCAAAGCAGAACACAACAGGCATGACCCCATAAGGATTCACCCCTTCAAGTTCATCATCACCTTCAATGATTGTTCCACCCTTGTTATATCTGAACTGCTCAGTGGCAGACACAAAGCCCCACACCTCACCTGATGCATCTGTCACTTCACTTGAAGCATGGATTGGATAACAGACTGCAATGGGGACCATAGGATCATCACCCATGATAGGGACAAAGTCTTTGATGACATCTATTTCAAGTCTTCCACTTCTGAAGGTTGACTTCAGCATGATCAGTCTTTGAAGGTTCAGCATCCGTTCAGCCCTTGGCATCTTTGCAGCCTTGGTCTTGGTTGCTTCTGTATATGTTGCTATTGCATTTTGATTTGCGTCTTCAGGAAATATCAACAGGGGTCTGACTTTGTGGACCTGTGAGATTCTTTTGATGACCCTTGCTGTGATGTTGTTGTTGCCATATGCAATTTGCTGAATCATTCCCGGGTCAAAGTAGGACACTGTCTCAGATTCTGTCCTGCCTTGATAGTACTCATCAGCCCGGTGAACCAAATCAATCCTTGCTTCTGCTTCAGCTTGGTTTGCATCCCTGACTGCCTGGTTCATCAATTCAAGTGCATATTCAGACAGCATAGTTCACCCCAAATAAGTGTAAAAGAAAAGAAGGACAGGTCTGTCTTTCTGTTGTCATCAGCTAAAGTAGTTAGGTGGAAAAGACTTGACAAGTAAAATGTGAAGGTTAAAGGGGCGTTGTGCCTTCAGCATTAATTCTAATAACGGCTAACCCCATTGAATTCCTGTTCATCAATTTCATGACCATGTCTTGTCACTTGACCATATCTGAAACCATCACTTGAATGTTCAGCACCATCCTTCAGGATTCCGCCACCCTTGCGCTTGGTCTGTGCCATTGACATGCAAAGCCGGGGAACCCCTTCCTTCCAGAAGTAGCAATGTGTGTGTCCATTGTCTGCCCAATCATAAAGACGCTTAGAACAGACCTCAAGGGACAACCTGTGTGAAGGGTTGGATTCATTGGTCATGTCAACCACTTCCCAGTTCACATTCTTGGCCATACGCTTGATGATGTCATAGTCTGCTTCATATCCCTTGGTGCTGCCTGCCTTCCCACTGAAGTCACCATATAAATACAGGACTTTATTCTTGTGGATCGAATAGCGTTCAAGGAATTCATGCATGTGTGCTGCTGTTGTGGTCCGTTCATCATCAACCACTTCTGCAAAATAGAAGTCATCACCCTTTATTTCATGGGACAGTGACCATGACATTGGTCTGATATTGAAATCACATTCCATCTGAATGGGTCTGCCTTGGTCATATGGGTCTTCTTCAAGTCCTTGGATGTTCAGATCGAAGTCAGGGAATGCTTGACCTTCAACTGATGTTGCATAGTTGATGTCAACATTGCTGGACATGTCTGCCTTTGACCGGGTCCGTTTCTGTTCAGCATACCATTCATCATCCTTCAAGGGGTGCAACTTCCAAATCAACCTGATGGGCTTGATTGCACCGGCTTTCTGATGGATCAGTTCAAAGAATATCCCACGTTCACCCCAGGCAGAACTGACTGCAATCTTGCATGATGTTGTGTCACTGGCTGATTCCCATGCAGCCCGGTCAGTGTGTTCCCACTTGGCAAGCTCATCAAATAAGACTGCCTTGTATCTTCCTGCTGTTCCAAAGTTGTTATTGTTTGCTTCACCCGATATGACACACCCGGTCACAGGGTTGATTAGTCTGTTGTAGTTGTCCCATTCAGATTGATTGCCAAGGGTGAACCCTTTGGGAAGCATCCAATTGGGAAGACGCTTGATGATATAGCGGGCCTTTGGCATAAGGGCAGACATGTTGCCCAACTCATCAACATACTGTTGTTTCCTTGACCCAAGAAGGAAGTCATTGCCGGCACCCCTGAACAACCAGAACCATGTGAATACAGCTATGATCAACCATGATTCGCCCATGTCCCTGGACTTCTCGATTGCAAGGTTGTGACCTTCTTCAATTGCTTCCTGCAATTCAACTGCATGGTCATCTTGATAATCGAAACTAATGAAAGGCATGTGTGGGGATGTGTAACCAAGTTCCTGGTACTTGTCACCCTTGGCATCATAGGTCCAGACAAAGGTGTTCAACCAGAACAGGAATGACTGTTCAGACATCTTCCACAGTGCCTGTTGCAGCCTGTCATCCTTCAAGGCATTGGACACAGTCCTTGCCCTGAATGCTAAATTGTCAGGACTACTTTTGGGACAGTGTTCTTTGTAGGTATGCTTCAGGGGTTTCCTTCCCATCCCATTCACCTTGATCATATGATCTGATGTCTGCATGTATTTCTTGACGTTCTACATAACCACGCTTTTTACCTTTGGTCTTCAGGAAGAAGATGATGCCTGTCTTGTCCCCTTCCCTGATCAGCTTGTGTAGTTGTGATTCAGCAAAGTCAAGGGCAAGTTCAGCAACATCATCAACCTGCTTCTTGAATGCAGGGTCTGTGTTGCAATATTCATAGTATGTAGTTCTTGAAATCTTGGTTGCAATACAAGCAGTTGACACAATCCCAAGGGACTTTTCCAAAGCTTCAATCAATTGTTTTTTATGGGTGTTCGATTTGTTAGGTCGGGGTTTGCGTCTGGTCTTCTTTTTTGCAACAGTCATTTTGACACCTTTTGTGGTTGACTGAAGGTAGGTGCTGACTGTGCCGGGTTGCAATAAAAAAAGACCCTGTCAATTGATGGGGTCTTCAGAAGCTCCATGCGCGTGCAGGGCTGCTTATGTTCTTTTCATGTAGTCACCATCTTCCCAGGTTGGTTCGTATCAATTATTAATCAGGGTCGGTCGGCAGTTCCCTGCCTGGATCATTAGATTATCAACATGTCCATGTTGTTTATAGAACCTTTGTTGACCCCAATCTCATATGTTTACCTAAACCTTTTCACAGAGCGTCAGAATAGTATTAGTCAGTTTTCTCAACTCTCCATAGGTGGCATGGGCTCTGGCGTTATCCTCTGTATGTTTCCAAAATATAGCGCCATTGTCATTTAGCGATATTTCAGCAACCCAATCTTCAACGAACTCAGCGATTTCCTTTTTGTCACTCACTCCCCACCTCCTTCACAGACAGGCTTTGCGGGTAATGGTTGCCAGTGGGTTACATCACCAGAGAATCCATTATTATTAAATTCATCACCAAGCTCAAACCATGAAAGGCTTATACCGAATGAATCCCCTGACCTGTATGCGACAAGGCATTTATACGCAGAACTACCTTCGTCAGCTTTTTCAGGCAACCTATCGTTTACATCAATCCACGCCTGTTCTGGTTGGCGGGTGTTCATACCCCACCTCCTTCACAGACAGCCTCTTGCGCCCGCATCAAATAAGAAAGCAGTTGCTCAAAGGGGGTCGCCCTTAGCCCTCTTATGTCTACCTCGTTCATCGTGTAAGCCATCTTAAACTCTCCATTCTATAACCTCTCAAGGTTATTCTGCTAAGCTATAACCTCTGTAGGCAATTCTTCTGGGTTTGTTGACCCCAATCTCATATGTTTACCTAAACCTTTTCACAGACTGCCGCAATAGTCATAAACCTCAGTTACAATATGTCTGTCTTGGTATAATTCAGGCTTGGGCCTGTCATAGACTCTGACTTTCGGATAGGCAAACTCTCTGCCACATACAGGGCAATAACTATAAGTGAACAGATACCAATACTTTCTTTCACTCACTCCCCACCTCTTCTAACACTATAAGTTCTTGCCCACAATCACATCTAAAGCGAGTTGTATTCTTACTAACAAAGCCTTTAAATGTTGTATAGCATGATGGACAGATATATTCCGAACTTACGGACT
>Ga0222697_1000520_pt1 | contig 16474 bp, 12 predicted proteins | sample AntAcemetage1402_FD_179835 | JGI IMG/M metagenome (GOLD analysis project Ga0222697, IMG submission 179835) | Saline water microbial communities from Ace Lake, Antarctica - #1402 | ecosystem: Environmental > Aquatic > Non-marine Saline and Alkaline > Saline | place: Antarctica: Ace Lake... | reverse complement strand
CGGGTTCGCTATTTATATTAATATACCCCCAGACAAACATAAAATCATTGGTTAATGTAGGCTGGTCTGATGCATTAACTGGTTGAACTAAATTAGGCACAAAGATAAACTGTATTGTAAAAAATACAGTAATAAATTGTGCAATTGTTTTCTTAGAAAAATACTTCATACAAATTAAATTAATTTACTTAATTAATAATATATATCCAGAATAAACTATTTATTTACATAATTTTATAAATATAAAAATATGATATAACTTATATATTATAGCATATTAAACTAAAACACCTTATCTTTAAAATTATCTCTTTTCCACTTTGCTCGAACCAGAGGTCTGAATATCTAAAATTGAAGCACCACCTTTATAATATATATTACTTGCTCCTGATATATCTGCTTTTAAGTCATCTAATACATTTAATTCAATCCTGCTTGCACCAGATGCATTTATATCCGCATTTTGGACAATAAAATTATCTGCATATAATTTGCTTGCTCCGCTTAATTTAGCATTTATATTACTACCCTTTCCGCTTATATCAATACGAGACGCTCCAGATAAATCTAAATCAACAGATTCAAAATTAGATTCTATCTCAAGGCGGCTTGCTCCGCTTAGTTTTGATACAAAACTTTCATTATCAAATCCTTGTATTTTTGCTTTTGAAGCCCCAGATAAATCAATTTCATTAAGTTCGGGCATTTCAATGTCAATAGTCACAGACATAACAGAACAAAAAAAACATAATCCAAAATCATCTTTTCTTTCTATATTTAATTTATTATTATCAACAGAAATTTTTGCATTCTCTATTTCTCTATCAATTCCAGAAATCTTAACTGCAAAATCTTCAGCTTGAATAATATTAACTTTGTAAGCGCCTGACACATCAATACTTTCAAAATCTCTAAAATTTTCTAAATCGCGGGTCTCGGAATCTTCTGAATATGTCATTTCAATTTCCTGCACTTTGTCTTGAATTTCAGGGCTACGTTCTAAAGCAATTACTCCAGCTGTCATTAAAGAAATAACCCATACGCTTATAAGCGTTACGCTAATTGGAAGATTAAATGTACTTCTAGCGCGAGCCAAGCTTGAACCTATCATAACAAGAAGGATTAATGGAATACCTGCAACAAAGAATAAAGATATGGAAGCAACATACCTAAGAGTTCCTGGAAATATTTCTGATATTGGAAAATTAATAAATGACGATCCAAGATTAAATAAAATTGCCACAACCGAGAACCCTACTGCAATTAAAGCAACAACCCCAGAAAAAATTAAAATAATTCCAATAAACATAAATATGATTCTAAAAATTCCTGAAGCAAAAGGCCTAGCTCCCCTACAAAGTTCATTTAAAAAACCACCAAGTTTTTTAGCAAAATTTTCAGATTTTTTTATTGCGCCTTGGGCTGTTTCTTGCGCGACTTTGCTAATTTTTTCGGTATCAATATTTTGCACTTTATCTTTTATTTCTTTTTCTATTTTCTGCAATGTAACATTATCCCCTCTCATTTCTAATTTTTGAGCTGTTGTTTTTGCCTCAGGCATTACAACCCAAAGTATAATATAAATTATTACTCCAGTTCCACCGACAAACAATGTAAGCACAAATAATAAACGGATTACAATTGGATCAATCCCAAAATACGAAGCAATTCCACTTGATACTCCTGCCAACATTGCATTATCCATATCGCGATATAATTTATTGCCTGTCTGCCTAAATGAATTTTCTTCTTGTCTGCGATTATGATTATTCTCATGAGTGGCTAGAGAATCATCGCTCTCAAACTCTGCAAAATCAGAAACAGTTCCCATGCTCTTTATAATATTATTTATATCTCTTTGCGTGATTACTTCTTTTTTACTTGAAATACGCGTGGAAAGCTTTTCCGCTATTCTAGATTCAATATCTTCTATAATTTCATCTTTATCTTCAAATGACGAAAAGTGGCTCTTGATTGATTCAAGATATTTATCCAATTCCTCATATGCTTTTTCTTCGATATAGAAAATTTGATTATTGATTGTTATGTTTATTGCTTTGTTCATAATAATTTTATAATAATGACTCAATTGAGGATGATAAATCTTTCCAAACACTTTTAAGTTTAGAAATCATAGATTCACCTTTTTTAGTTAGCTTATAATATTTGCGAGGCGGACCAGACTTAGATTCTTTCCAATTATATTCCAAAAGTTCGGCCCGTTTTAAGCGATTCAATATTGGGTAGAGAGTTCCTTCAACAACAATTAGCTTGGAATATTTTAACTTTTTTAATATATCAGAAGCATATATCTCACCTTGAGATATTACTAATAATATAGAAAACTCCAATGTGCCTTTACGCATTTGTGATTGAGAGTTTTCGAATTCGTTGTTGGTTTCCTTTTCCATGATTATATGCTAGCACACAGTACTATGTATTGCCAAGTACTAGGTTGTGGATAAATCTAATATAACAAAATAGCCCAAGCATAATACTTGGGCTATTTTAAAATTCCAATTAATTTTATCTTTTTGCTCCTGAATAAGTAATTGCCTGCATAATATTCCATTCTTCTGTAGTATCTGGAGTATGTCCGTAAATGCCGTCAAAAATTTTGATTCCATTGCGCTCGCTATCTAAATTCCTGTTCTCCGCACTCTGGCGCAATCCATATGCCATTAATGTTACAGCTGCATTATCGTTTGGATTATCCATACTAGCACCTCTCTTGTAGATGCGCGAAAACTGACTCTTAGCAGCTGTTTCTGCTCGTTTACTTGTCTGGCTTGGCCATCTGCCGTTCGCGATTTTAATGGCGTCCGCAAGCTCTTCTTCTGTATCAGGCAGCTTGTCAAAAGCGCTCTTATACGAATTCATAACAGCTGCTCGCTCGCCTGCTCCTAATCTTTTAGTATTATCATCAACTCCGTAAGTAATAAAATTATTAATTCTATCTTTCATTGCTTCTGTAACTTTCTGCAAGCCAGTTGTTAATTTATTCAAATACTTAATTTTTGCTTCCTGCTCTTTTACTCTATTGCGCAACTGTTTAAGTTCGGTCAAAATATCGCTAAGCTTATCTTGCTTAAGAAGTTTAGCTTTGTTATTAATTTTAGTAATTTGCTCGACTGGATTATCTTTAACAACAAATCTTGGGCCAGTTATATTATATGATATAGCCCCATTATAATAACTAAGCTTAATATTGTCAGTAGTAGCGCCTTCTGGCACTTGTACATTAATTTCTGTATCAGACCAGTCAATAACAAAACTATCAAGAGCATCGAATCGCTTTACTACACCATCCCCAAAACTTACATTCAAACTACAACTTCTTCCAGCACAACGATCTCCAAAGTTTTTACCTTTAATAGCTACTTTGGTTCCTACGATTCCTGAAGTTGGCGAAATTCTAGTTATAGTACGTTCAGTGGTACCGGAAACAGTAAATTTTGTGCTCTTAATATCAAAAGAACCATCAGGCGAATAATATCTCAATACAATATCTCCACTTTTTGCTCCATCGGGTATAGTAATAACAATTTTTTCATTGATAAATGTGTCAGGATAAAATCCATCAAAAATTTCCCAATACTGTCCACCAAAGTCAATTCCAAGCAAAGTACATTTGCCGTTGTGTCCGCTGTATAAATTTTGCCCATTAATTGTCAACGACGAACCAATAAGACCTGAAGTTGGAAAAATACTGTTTATCACTGGCTCATCCACAACTGGATCAATAACAACAAAATCATCAGTTGCTACAAAATTTTTAAGATCAGAAACTAAAATGTGACCTATTGAGCTTATTGTAACAACATAATATTCATATTTACTATTTGGTGATAGATTTTCTAGGTATACGCTATGTCTACCAGATTTCTCATAAGTTGATGTTTTTTGCATCCATTCATTCTCGCCCGATTTCCTATAAAACACTTCGCCTTTGGTCTCTTTGTTAGTATTCCAAGAAACAAGGACTCCAGTATCTGTATTGTCACTAACAAGAATATTGCTCACAACTGGTGGTGCAACATCTGGATAATTAATTGTGCCCTCATCAAACACTCCCCAAGTATCGTATGGATTCACTAATGAATTAGCTGGAGTGCTTGATAGATTGTATGAATTATAATCACTTTTAATTTGAGATTCACTGCGAGTTTCTTTATATAATCTTAATTCATCAATCCAACCATTTCCCCAATTCATTCCTAAACCATAATTATTACCAATACGAAAACTTGAAACATCAGATGTTGATTTATATTGACTTGTACTCATTAGCTGTCCATCAATATAAAGTTTTACCGTACCAACAGGAGAACCCTCCCATGCCATAGCAACATGATGCCACTCGTTTTTAGTAAGGGTATTTTTTATTCCAGCATAATAACTTTTTCCAAAATTCTGATCAAAAGCATAAACACCTGGCCTGCCAGCTTCTTCGCCTGCGCGACCAATAATTCTACGCTCACTTCCATCGGATGCTCTGTCAAAATACAGAACATATCTACTGTCATCAGTATGCCAAATTACTGCATCGCCCCCATAATCATCATCAAACTTAATAAGCGCTTCAACAGTTCCTGTTGATTTATCAAACAAGTTGTCGTTGCTATATTGAGCATAACTTTTTGAGCTGGAAAACTTTACTGCTTGACCAACCGCTCCTTCGGCATATTCAATTCCGCTATCATTTACAACTACAACTTCTGCACCTTGGCTTTCTTCTAAATCTCCATCAAAATCAACATAAAAAAAAGGCGAACTGATTGTCTCGATTACCTCATTTGCTTGCAACATATTAGGCATAATAACAAGCTGTATTACAACAGTTGCAATAACAAATTGCGCAATTGTTTTCTTAGAAAAAAATTTCATAAAATTATTTATTAGTTTAATTAAATTAATAAGATATAAACAAATATAAAACTACTAAACGTATATTTATCTAATTTTAATTCTTTTGCCTATATCTACTTAAACGATATATAATCAATTCTATTACACAATTTATATAAAAAAAGCCAATATTAGCCAAAAACAATAATTAATACACTACTTCATTGCATTAGCAACAACCTTTGCAATACTTGGATCAAATGGTTGGGGTAATATCTTGTTTCTTGTTGGATTTTTAACACAAGCAGACAAACTTTCGGCTATTCTTATTAAAATATCATCAGTAATATCAATAATATTATTATCCAATGCTCCGCGAAATATACCAGGAAACACCAGAACGTTATTAATTTGATTAGGGCAATCAGATCTTCCTGTTCCAACAATAAAAGCATTGGATCGCATAGCCTTTTTAAATGTAATTTCTGGATCTGGATTTGCCATTGCAAATATAATTGGATTATTCATAAATTTAACCATTTTTTCTGAAACTATATTTTTTACGCTAACACCAATAAAAACATCAGCACCAATAAGCGCATCTTTTAATAATCCAGTTTTAAGATTTTTATTTGTATTTTTTGCAATAATCTTTTTTTGAAAACTAAGTGCTTTTCTATTTTTAGATATAATTCCCTTGCTATCGCAAACAATAATATTTTTAAATCCATACTTTAATAATAATTTTGTAATTGCAATACCAGCAGCACCTGCTCCATTTATTACAATTTTCACATCATTACCACTATTTCTAACTTTAAGAGCAGAAATTAATCCAGCTAACACAACAACAGCAGTTCCATGTTGATCATCATGAAAAACCGGAATATCCAAACTACCCCTAAGACGCTCTTCTATTTCAAAACATCTTGGAGCGGAAATATCCTCAAGATTTACTCCACCAAAAACAGGAGCAATATATTCTACTGTTTTTATAATTTCTTCTGTATTTTGTGTGTTTAAGCAAATTGGAAAAGCATCAACATTGGCAAACTCTTTTAATAAAGCTGCTTTACCTTCCATAACAGGAATAGCTGCCTCTGCACCAAGATTTCCAAGTCCTAAGATTGCAGAACCATCAGATACAATTGCAATTGTATTGTGCTTAATTGTAAGATCGCGAGCCTTTTTTTTATCTTTGCTAATAATTCTACTAATTTCTCCAATGCCTGGAGTATATGCTATTGATAAAGCTTCTTTTGAATTAAGTTTTATCTTGCTCTCTATACTAAGTTTGCCGTGCAATTTTTTATGCAAAGCAATAGATTTTTTATTATAATTATTCATATTTTTTTTAATATACTATTTAGAAAGTGTAACAAAAAGCTAATTTAAAAGCTATTAATAATTTATAAAAAAAATGGGATAGAGACCAAAGGCCACCTATCCCACCTGAATCACTAACATTTATCGAGATACATCTCCCAACGATTCCCCCAGTCGGGATGACCATTCTCACGAAGCCAATTGACAAAGACAATAACAGGATTTCCTCTATATTCTGCATAAAGAAAATCCACGTCTCCATCAAATTGATACTTTCCATGCTCTTCTTTGAGCGCAAACTGTTCAAGTGGCACTTCGTTTTCATCAATCGCCCACACAGTTTGATTTTGGATTGTATCTCTGTCTAGCCAGAACAATGCTCGCTTTAAGGGCACACTCTTTTTACCCATACGAGCAACAAGAACTGCTTCAGGTAGTGCTATGTTTGATACAGACCTCTTTATTGATGACAACAGATGAGCCATTTTCCAGACAGGTGTTCGAACCCTGTCTCCGCCCAAAGTCCAAGGCAAACTATGCAACAAATAATACCCGGAAATTCCACAGTTTGCTAAGCCATTACACAGCTCTACAAATGTATCTGGATTGTCGTTCACATCTTTGAGAAAAGGAATCTGAGATCTCATTTGTATAATACTAGAGCCCACATCCCCGATCGTTTCAAGAGCTTGTGCAAATTCTGTGGTTATTTGTCTTGGATGAAGAGCATGCACGCCAATCTCAGTAACACCAAACTTATTGAAAATTGAAACCAGTCTTGGTGTTATCCTCATTGGACAGTGCATAAAAACAGCTGAATTAATTCTAATGCGATGTATATGTGCTATGCCTCTCAAGTCTTGAAGTATCGCACAAAGACTCTCGTCTGTTTGCGCTAATGGATCACCTCCGCTTAGCACAACTTCGTGAACCTCTTTGTGTTTGCGAAGATAATCCAGTATTGCTTCCCATTCTCTGCGCCAAGACTTCAAATCTCTTGATCGATCAAGTACGCGCCAAGCCTCAAAGCAATACAAGCAAAGCCCCATACACCCAGACAAACGCAAAAGCGCTCTGTCTGGATACTTGTGCTGCAAAACCATCATGTTCTTATTCTTTAGAGGAAAATCTTTGTTCCTGTCCCAATTTTTGGGCTCTCCAGCAACATAAGACGAAACATCTTGCGATAGATGCAGTCCTGCGCCAGGAAAAAACAACTTAGTCAAAGGATCTTCTATGTCAGGATACCCATCTTCTCCAAACTCAAAATATCTAAACATATATGGCATTAGGCTAAATCTATAATGCCCTGAGTGATTCTGGATTGCTCTTATTCTTTCTCTTGAAATACCATCAAATAAAGAGCACACATCTGCAATGGAGCGCACAGAACTTCTAACCTGCCAACTATAATCCTGCCATTCTTCTTCTGTGCATCCAAACATGGACAACAACTGACTCTTCTCCATCTCCTTTTTCGGCCCTTCCTATATAATTGTTAGTGATTGTGCAAAGAACAAGATACAGAAAACCTTAAAAAAGACAGCTTATTGCTGAATTTTTTAAGGAAATCTTATTGAATACTCACAAACCGCCAGTAAATGTATGTTGTTTGATTTACTGAGGATTGGCGAATAGTCCACGGCCGTGGACTTCTGCTTATTGATTAATGAACGATTGCTCATATTATATAATATGTTATAAATAGTGCAAATTAACATTATTTATGTTATCATTAATATTATTAGTAAATTTCAAAAACTATGCTAGAAGAACTAAATGACACATTCTCTACTTTTGGCCTAAAATCAAAAGAAATATCTATTTATTTACTCTGTTTAAGAAGTAAACATGGTATGTTTGTTTCTGAAATCTCGAAATTGTCAAAAATAAAACGAAGTACTGTAAATTTAATGCTGGAAAGATTAATAAAAAAGGGTTTTATATCTTTTTGCGTAGAAGGAAATAGAAAGTGTTTTTCAGCAGAATCACCTGATGCAATACTTCATAATTTACAAGATTCTGTAAATGATTTTCATGACATTATACCAATTTTAAAAGCAGAACACCCAGAACAAACAAAAACTAAATTTAAAGTATTTGACGATAAGGATGTTATGGACAGAATATTTAATGACATTATTTTAACAATGCGCAGAATTCCTGGAAAAGAAATTTTAGCAATTTCATCTGGTGATGATATTTTTTCTGTGATGCCTAAACATAACAAGCAATTTATTAACAAAAGAATTCGCGAAAGGATTCCAATTAGATGGATTGCACCCAAAAGCGATGAACTAGAAAAATTTCTTAAAAATGAAAAAGAGTCTTTTAGAAAAATGAAATTTTTTGACTCAAAAAAATATCCCTTTAACATTGAAATAGATATTTATGGAAACAAAATCGCTTTCTTTATATTAGAAGGTAGGCCAATGGGCGCTATTATAGAAAACGAATCACTGGCTAAATCTTTGAGATCTGTATTTTGTCTTTTGTGGTCATTTTTACCTAAAGAAAAATAATACAGCAGTATCTATTGTAGCACAAATTTAAGAAATAAAAAATTATGCCTAATAAAAAAACATTAAATCTATTTTAATCAAGAACGCTGAACCGCAGACTGAGGCTGAAGATGCCATTTAGGAATTAACCATGAAAGCAAAATAGGGACAATAAACGTAAACATGGCAGTAGAGCCAATAAGCACTGAGTACAAATCTATACCAATAACATCATTCTGGAATAATACTTTAATAATAACGATACTTGTTGAAAAACGCACGCTTAAGGCTAAGCCCATAACCACAGACCGCCTTAAACCAAATTCCTTGCGCCCAATAACACAACTGGCCGCGATTTTAACAGCACTGGCAATAAGAATAATCGCACAGATCATTAACGGATATGAAAAAATATATTCCATGTCAGTATCCAACCCAACATGCAAAAAGAAAATTGGCGCAAAAAAACCATAAGTCAAAGCTTTTAAATAAACCTCAACGCTCTCAAGGTGATCCTTAGATAAAAAATTACGCACAGACAAACCAGCAATAAGCGCTCCTAGTGTGCTCAAATCAATACCAGTCAAAGAGCCCACACCAATAAACCCAAATAAAATCGCAAATAGCAATGGATATAAGTCATTAGTTTTAAAAAAACTATCTGGCCCCATGCGAGATTTAATTCGCGAAAGCGCCACTGCTAAAATAAAAAGTCCAGCCAACGAAATTAACGCAGACACGATACTATTAGTTCCACTTACATTAAACCCAGATCCTGACTGCAAAGATGGCAATGATATAGCAACCAATACCACTACTAGAACTTCAAGAATATCATCAAAAGTTCCAATGCCAATAATAGCCTGACCAAACTTTGTTTTGGTAATTTTAAATTCATCCAGAATTGGTATAAGAACTGCTTCTCCAACAGTAGCAAATGACAAGGCCACAATTATAGACACAAACCATTCAAGATTAAAAACAAAATGGATAAATATTCCCCCAACTATTGCTTCGGAAATAATTATACCAAAGGAGGATGTGATAATAATTTTTTTTAATCCTTTGATATGCTTAAAATCGAGCTGAAAACCAATTAAAAATAACAAAAAGAACATACCTAACTGGGCTAGAAAAGTAAATGATTCTGAATCTGTTATTTGCTGTACTGGATTATTAAACGCAAGCCCAAGCCCAATCAAAAGTGCGCCAAAAATCCAAGGAATCCTGATTCTCTCAAGTCCAATACCAATAATAAAAACTAGCAAAAACATTACCCCTAAAACAATAAAAATATTCATACATTATTATAATATAAATGGATAATTTATCCAAACATTACCCATCCTGGCTTAAAAATCAAAAGTAATCCAAGAACTAAAATTACAATTCCACCAATCAAATTAGACCATCTACTATACTTTGTGCTAATTCCTGTAATCTGCAAAGTTGTCATTGCAATTACAAAAATTAACATATCATCGAGCATAAATATGATGATATAGAAAATCAAATATAGATAATATGATATTGGAGACAAATTAGCACCAGATAAAACATGAGTATAAATTGCAGGTAATCCAGCACTACACACAAGCTCAATCATATTAACTGCAATTGCAATTGCAATAATACCACCAAGCGCAAGCATAAAATTTTTCTCTTCAACAACTCTCTTAAATCTATCCATGATTTTTTGCTTTCGCTCCACATCAGCCACCTTGCATACGCCCTCGCGATTAGACCACCATTCTTTTAAATGATATACCCCACTTCCAATTGCAACTAATCCAATTACAATTCTTATTATTGCAACAAATCCTAAGAATAAAAAAAAATTAAGCCAAGCTGATAAAAATAAAAAATAAACAATTCCAGATGAAAATATAAACGTACTTCCAAGAATCCACATCTTTTTTCTGTCTTCCATTCCAATGAGTAAGCTAATTAAAAAAATCAAAACCCACATTGCGCAAGGGTTAAATCCATCAATTGCTGCTATGACTATTGTTAAAACAGGTAAAGATAGTTTTTGTGAATTAACTTCCCCAAAAAAAGGCAAAGCAATTATTGAATCATTGTCTTCTGATGCGCATTGTGCCTCACCTTGCGATTCGCCATTATCTTGAATATTAGCAACAATATCTATACATCCATTCTTGCTATGCTCCTGTACAATGCGCTTAATGCGCATGCCTGTTGTTGCGTCATTTAAATATCCGCTAATTGCTTCTTCTCCAATTATTGTTAAGGGCACGCTTGAAACATTAAGACCTAATTCTTTGGCAACTTTTTGCATTAATTCAATATTTTCTCTATTTCTCCAAACTTCAAATCGTTTTACCTCAACATTAGGAAAATCATATTCTAGTTTTTCTAAAAATACTTCTTCTTTGGCGCAATGTGGACATCCATCTCCATAGAAAAACGATATATAAACTTTATTCTGCGTTTGCGCATCAGAAGACAGTGGCGCAAATATACCCACCAGCAAAATTAACACTGAAAATAGTAATGCTATTTTTCTCATGTAAAAATATTATAACATATTTATTAAAAATTTAAAAAATAGTTATTATTACAAATTAATAGTATAATAACACATATGTTTAACGAAAAACATCACAGAACGCTTTTAAAATCCATAACCTGGCTTATGGTTGGATTTTTAATTACATTTGGAGTTCTTTTGTTTTTTTCAAACAACTGGAAAGAATCATTTATAGACTCAATTTATATCCAAATCTTAAAAGTTATTTTCTTTTATATTCATGAAAGAATTTGGAATAAATCTAATTACGGCCAAGAAATTAAAATTTCTAAAATTGTGAATTAAAAAAATAATATTGTAGGGAACAGGCATGCCATTTCCCTACAATATTATTTTTTTATTTAGATTCATTTAATTTATACATCAGAATATCATAGCCATGAATTACCCTATCCTCCTGCTTAATACCCAACGACATTAAAAATTCAAACAATTCTTTTTGTACTTTCATACTATCATCATCTTTGGTTAATTTTTCAACCTCAATAAAACTTCCAAGGTTTTTAACCTCATCAAGGCAAATTTCCATATCCTTATAATTACACTTGATGCGTTTTTTATTTACATGGGATGCAACATAATATCCTAAATTAGTTAGCATCTCATGCAATTCTTTTGGGTCGCTTATTTCGGTCTCGTGCTCAATATTGTCAAGATCGTTCTCAAGTTGAATTTTTTGATTAAAAATATGCTTTCCATTTGAATTCCTAATCCGCATAGCAACAAGGCCTTTTCTTAAATGACCTAAATCCATTCCATTCTTGAGATATATTTTATCATCCTGAATTAAAGATTCAGAAAACTCACACCCCATATCAGAAAGCTTTTCTTTTACTGAATCAAAATTTTCTACTTTTGCTTTTACTTCTATTTCTTTCATATAAACTTTTTACTTCTTTAATTTATTTTTTGCAACTTTCTGCAAATCTGCAACCTTATCTGTTTCATCAACAATTTCAACTTTCAAAATCTCTTCTACTACATCTTCTAAAGTCACAACACCTTGCAGAGTTCCGTATTCGTCTTCTGCAAAAGCAAGAAAAACCCTAGATTTAATAAATAAAGAAAACATTTTATCTAAATCAAGACTTTCTTTAACTCTTAATATATTCTTTTTTGTATAAATACTTGAAACTTTTTTACCTATCTTAATATTGATTAAATCCTTTGCATACAAAACACCTACCATATTATCTATAGATCCTTTATATACAGGAATTCTAGTAAAACCTTCTTTTTTAATTTCTTCAAGCAAATCATTATCCAAAGCCCTATTTAAATCCAAAGCATATAAAACAGTTCTAGGAGTCATTACTTTTTCTACTTTTTTACTAGAATAGGATAAAGCTCCTTTTATAATACGCTTTTCATCTGCATCAATACTGCTCTGTTTTGATCCTTCGTGCTCCTCTACTATTTTCATTAATTCTCGCTTGGAATAAATAGTAGGCATTTCTTCACCAAAAATTTTATTTAATATCCAAGCAATTGGCCCGCAAATTGGATATCCAATAACAATCATAATCTTAACAAGCCAAGCAGTACGCGCTCCTATTTTTAAAGCAAATCGAGCAAACGTTGCCTGCGGAATAATTTCTCCAAAAATAAGAATCAATCCAGTCGCAATTACCCCCGCTGTTACACCGCTTGCGATATCGCCTAAAAATATTGCCAATGCAGTATTTACTCCAACATTTCCCAAAAGAAGCGTGCACAACAAAAGATTCCCTCTTTTCCTGACAGAATAAACTTTTTTTGCATCTTTATTTCCTAAAGAAATTTTGCGCTTTAGGTCATGATTATCTAAACCCAATAACCCCAGCGTAAGCCCAGAAAACAATCCAGAAAAGGATACCAAGACAATAACAATTATATAACTCATATAAGCATATTATACAAAATTTAACCCACTTCCACAAACAAAAAACCCGCCAATTCGGCGGGTTTTATATTATTAGGAATAAGCCTTGCTTCTGCTTCTTGATGCGCCTCTCTTAAAAGCACCAGGCCTGCTATTTCTATTTCTACGAGGATATCCTCCACCACCAGAATTACCACCAGAATTTCTACCTTGATATCCTCCTGAACTTCCACTTGATCTACTGTCTCCCATATATATAGCGCGCATAAGATTATCACTTTCTGGCTCTAATTTGGGGAGATTAAGAATAGGAACTGTTTTTTTGATTAATCTTTCAATTTGTTTAATATTGCCACGCTGATCAGGAGTTGCAAATGAAATAGCTTTACCTGCCATTCCAGCTCTTCCGGTTCTTCCGATTCTATGAACATAATCCTCATTATTTTCTGGCATATCATAATTAATAACCATTGCAATACCAACTACATCAATACCACGAGCAGCAATATCTGTTGCAACTAATACGCGATACTTACCAGACTTGAATCCAGCAAGCGCTTCTTTGCGCTGAGCAAGAGAACGGTTTGAATGTATTTCAGCTGAAGTATGCCCCATTGCTTGAACAAATCTGTTTATCTTTTTTGCGCCATGTTTTGTTCGTGAAAAGACTAATGCAGTTCCTTGATTATCTTTTAAAGTTTTCTCAAGCAACTGTACTTTTTTCTGTTTATCTAAAATAAATACTTCTTGTTCTACATTCTCTGCACTAGTTCCAGCTGGTGAAACTTCGATCCTAATCGGCATTTTCATAAACTGAGATGCAATCTGCGCAATAGCACTAGGCATTGTTGCAGAAAATAATAGTGTTTGACGATTAACCGGAGCATCTTTAAGAATACGTTTTATATCGGGTAAAAAACCAATATCAAACATTCTATCGGCTTCATCAAGAATAATTGTATTTACTAATTTAAGATTATAATGGCCTTGATCTAAATGATCAATTAACCTTCCAGGAGTTGCAATTACTACATGAGGATTTTTACGTAATCCTCTAATTTGTTTGCGAGAATCAGCTCCTCCAATTACTACCTCGGTTTTAAGTCCAATTGCGAGACCAATATTCATTAATGATTCTTCGGCTTGCAAAGCAAGCTCGCGTGTAGGCACTAAAATTAAGGCTTGGCCTTTTTCTTGTGCTAAACGTTCAATTAAAGGAATACCAAAAGCAAGGGTTTTTCCTGTCCCTGTTTGCGCGATTCCAACAACGTCTTTGCCTTCTAAAGCATGTGGAATGCATTGATGTTGAATTGGTGTTGGAATAGTAAAATCTTTACTATCCAGAATATTGAGTAATTTGTTGCTTATTCCAAGCCCATCAAAACTACTCGGTTTTGAGTTTTCTTGTGTCATGTGTTTGTTCGCCAAATAGGCGAGTTAAATAAATAATGACCCGATGAATCAGTGTGGGCCATTATTATGTGACACAAATGAGTTCGAGTCGCTGTAGGCTATAAAAACCCCAGCAATTGATTAAGATAATATACTAGCACGAGTTATTAGTTATGTCAAGTGTTATGTCATTGCGAGAAGACCTGTACTCAGGTCGACGCGGCAATCTTAACGTCGCAATAAGGATTAATTATCGTCATTTGTAGCTATATACAAGTAATATGTTTATCCATATCCCCATCGTCGTTAGGATTGCCGCGGTCGCGAATACACTCCCTCGCAATGACAATGGCAACGTTATTTCTTGCTTGCCATTTTCTGTGCCTCATTTTGATCTAAATACAATTTACGGATACGGATGTTTTGCGGTGTTATTTCTACTAGTTCATCGTCCCCAATATACTGCAAAGCAGCTTCTAAATCCATAACTTTTGGTACTGCAAAATGTTCTGTAACTCCCTCGCCTTTTGAACGCATATTTGAGAGTTCTTTTGCTTTTGTTGGATTAACATATAAATCATCGGGCCTAGAATGCTGTCCAATTACTTGTCCTATATAAACCTTTATCTGAGGGCCAAGAAATAAGGCGCCTCGTTTTTGAATATTAGTTAATCCATATTGGTTAGTTGGGCCATTATCTGTGGAAACTAAAGAGCCTTGCTCTCGCTCGCGCCAGTTGGTTGCGTCTTTTTCGTATTCCGCAAACACACTATGCATAATGCCTAATCCACGAGTATCTGTTAAAAACTCGGTTCTATATCCAAATAATCCTCTAGTTGGTATTGAAAATTCTAAAAATGATACTCCATTCTCTGTTTTAGTTTCCTGCATCACGCCATTTCTTTTTCCCATTTTTTCAATTACAGCTCCTGCATATTCTTCTGGTACTTCAATGGTTACCCATTCATATGGTACTAATTTCTTGCCATCTTCAATTTTTTCAATTACTTGTGGCCTACCAACTTGGAGTTCATACCCTTCGCGACGAAGTCTCTCAATTAAAATTGCAAGATGAAGTTCTCCTCTACCAGAAACTGTCCAAGTTCCATCATCAGCGTCCTCTACTCTAAGAGCCATATCAGTCTGCAATTCTAGATGTAATCTTTCACGCACTTGTCTTGAAGTACTATAATCCCCTTCTTTACCTGCAAAAGGAGAGCTATTTACCATAAATTGCATTTGTACTGTTGGTTGGTCAATTGAAAGCAAAGGCAAAGCAATTGGATTTTCTTTATCTGCTATTGTTTCTCCAATTGTTATATCATCAATTCCAGCGATTGCAACAATGTCACCGGCTACAGCTTCCTCGATTTCAACTTTTTCTAAACCAGTGTATCCCATTAAGGATGATAATTTAGCTTTGATGTTTTCGCCTGCGCGATTAATATGCACAACTTCTTGCATATTTTTTAATTTCCCATTGGAGATTCTTCCAATTCCAATTTTTCCTTTAAAGTTATCTTTCTGAAGTGCTGTAACAAGCATTTGCAATGGCTTTTCAGGGTCTCCAACTGGTGCAGGAATTTCTTTTAAAATAGTATCAAAAATTGGGTTGATATCTGTCATGGACGATAATTCCTCTTCCATTCCTGCTAAGCCTTGTTTTGCTGATGAGTAAACAATTGGAAAATCTAAAATATTTTCCTCTGCTCCTAGTTCTACAAATAAATCAAATGTTTCGTTTACAGCTTTTTCGGGATTAGCTCCATTTTTATCAATTTTGTTGATAACAACAATAATGCGTAATCCTAAAGAAAGTGCTTTCTTTAAAACAAATCTTGTCTGAGGCATTGGCCCTTCTTTTGCATCAACCAAAAGAAGACATCCATTTGCCATGGATAGCACGCGTTCTACTTCTCCACCAAAGTCAGCATGGCCTGGAGTATCTATAATATTGATTTTTGTATCTTTATACACCACAGACGCATTCTTTGA
>Ga0222697_1000516_pt1 | contig 16507 bp, 11 predicted proteins | sample AntAcemetage1402_FD_179835 | JGI IMG/M metagenome (GOLD analysis project Ga0222697, IMG submission 179835) | Saline water microbial communities from Ace Lake, Antarctica - #1402 | ecosystem: Environmental > Aquatic > Non-marine Saline and Alkaline > Saline | place: Antarctica: Ace Lake... | reverse complement strand
GACGAGGATATTAAGAAAGAACTAAAGAAGATTCAAAAGAAAGGTCTGGAAATACATCTTAAAAAATTGGAATTAGGAAAACAGATTATGGTAATTTATACGGATATTTACGGAAATGATTTTACTGAAACTTTCACCATTTAAAAAATATGACAATGCAAGATATTAAAATTTATAAACAAAAAGATTTGGTTTTGAAAGTTAATCAAAACTATGACCCGACTAAACTTGATTTGGACGCATGGGATTCTTTTTTAGACAAACTCTGCATAGATAGAGCTTATCAAAAAGAAGCGATAAAAAATGCGGTCATTTTTCTTGCTTCTGAAAGATATTCAAAAACAGGAAATCTTGTTGAAGAAAATTATAAAAAGAATACGGAGTTACAAGCAAAATATTCTTCGTTTGACGATTACAAGAATCATTTACAGCTCCCGAACAAACTTTTTGCAAATATAGATTTAGCAACGGGAACAGGAAAATCATATGTAATTTATGGCATTGCTCAAATCATGCTTGGACTTGGTCTGGTAGATAAAGTTTTAGTTTTATGTCCATCGTTGACGATTGAAGACGGGCTTATGGAAAAGTTTAATGGACTGAGTGGAGACGCAAGGTTGAAAAAATCTATCCCTAGAGACGCTAAATATAAAAATCCAAGTATCGTCGATGCAAATGTAACCGTAAAGAACGGAAGTATTTGCGTGGAAAATATACATGCTGTTTACGAAACAACAGGCTCATCAGTTGATGACAGTTTTAAAGGGCAAGGTGAAAGAGTGTTAGTTTTAAATGATGAATCACATCATATTTTCAATAAAATAACCGGGAATACAGCAGAAGCAAAAGGACTGAAGCGGTGGAAAGAGTTTTTGCTTAATCCTGATTTTAACTTCAAGTATATTTTAGGATTTACAGGTACTGCATATCACGAAAATGAATATTTCAATGACATTATTTATCGCTATTCCTTACGAGAAGCAATAGAAGACAGAATTGTAAAAAATATTGAATATGTGCAAAAAGACGACAGTTCTGGAGTTGATGAGAAATTTCAGAAAATTTATCATAACCACAAAGACAATTTTGACAAATATCCAAAAATTAAACCGTTATCAATTCTTATAACAAAAGATATATCAAAAGCAAAAAATCTTCGTGAAGATTTTTTGGACTTTCTTGAAAAAAAAGAGGGATTGACGAGAGAAAGTGTTGAGGAAAAAGTATTGATTGTTACTTCCGACAAAGAGCATAAAGGAAACTTACCAAAACTGAAATCGGTGGATGAAAAAAATAATTCCACTGAGTGGATTATTTCTGTTTCTATGCTTACTGAGGGGTGGGATGTAAAAAATGTATTTCAAATTGTTCCTTGGGAAGACAAGGCTTTTAACTCAAAACTTTTGATTGCTCAAGTTTTGGGGAGAGGCTTAAGAATACCAGAAGCATACAAAACTCCACAACCACGAGTTGTAGTATTTAATCATGATTCTTGGAGTAAAAATATCAGAGCACTTGTTGATGAAGTTCTGGAAATTGAGACAAAGATAATTAGTGAAGTCCTAAAAACTGGAGCAAGATCTAAATACAATTTTGATGTTTATAATTTAGATTATACAAAAGAAGAAATTGAGGTGGCGCATAAACCAAATCCAGTTGTTAATTATTCCAGAATAGAAAAAGAAGGTATTAAACTCGATTCTCAAGTTATTGAGACAGAAAAAGGAACATCATATGAATCAATCGCCGGCGGTGTCATACGAGATAAAAATTATCTTATTGAATATGGTACTTGGACAGTTGAAGAAATAGTTGAAAGAATTTATGAAGAATTTGAGATACGAGACTGGGAAGGTAGAATCTTGCAACTCGGAAAGGAACACTACACACAAAACAAACTTCCTCCAAAAGAAAAAATCAAAGAAATAATTCTGAAATCAATGAAGAATGTCGAAATCGAGGGCGACAAAATTATTGAAAAAAATGTAAATAAAATTCTTAACACTTTTGCAACTTTGTTGCGAAAGAAAAGCAAAACGGTCATTCCGCAATTAAAAGTCAATGACCCTGTTCTTATTTCTACAAAAAATATAATTCGAGAAAGTTCTGGAATTGGAAATTTCCGACGAGGATATTCTTTGTTTTATACAAATGACTGGGAAAATGAAATTGTAAATGAAGAACAGAGAAGTATCATGGGGCAAATTGTAAATGATGAAAGTTTGCCAAAAAGTGCTGATAGAAATCAAAATGAATTTTTATTCAAAACGCCTGTAAATGTAGCTTTTACAAATGCGGAACCAGAAAGAAAGTTTGTAGAAAATTTGTGCAAGAAAGATGTGGCAAAAAAAATTGATAGTTGGCTTAAGTCACGAGACAGAGGATTCTACGGAATTGAATATAGTTTGCGATATGGAAGTAAAGATTCAAAAACAAGAAAATATACTCAAAATACTTTCAATCCCGATTTTTTCATCAAAATTAAAAAAGGTGCTGTTGAATATTTTCTTGTTATAGAAATAAAAGCGGATAAAGACGATTGCGATGAAAACAAAGCAAAGTATAAATACGCAAAAGAGCATTTTGAACGCTTGAATGAAAAGTTAAAAGAGCAAGATCTTAAGCAGGAGTATATTTTTCATTTTTTGAGTCCGAATGGATATACGACGTTTTTTGAGTATTTGAAAGACGGAAGACTATTGAAAGGGCAAAGTAAATTCAGATGTGAGTTGGAGAATCTTTTGGAAGAATCAGAAGAATAGGGTGTTTAAGAGAGGAACAATTCACCCCTTTAATTCCCCTCTGTCCTTCGCCCAAAGAAAAAAAAGAAAAAGAAATTTGAAAACTTTTAAAACAATCCCGATAGTAATTGGGAAAAGAAAAGGAATACATCAGCTAACACAGCGTATGCGATTCGCACTTGGCTAACGCCAAATGCTTATGCAAATTGCAGTAGCAACTTCGCATACGCTGGAACGTTATATGAAATACGTGTTTTTCTCTTGGGCTATCGCCCGCTCTTAAAAAGAATCAGATTTTGTTTTTTAGAGAATTAGGATTAAGAAGGGGGTTAAAGGTGCCCGCCTATGGGCGGGATTATTTTAAAAATACACAAGACGCCGACCTAAAACAATATTAGTTTAATTGTATAAATATGCAGATCAAAAGAATAAAAGAAATTAAAAACATTGGCACATTTGCTAGCTTTACAAATGGTGCATCTGTTGGATTTGAAAAATTGACTTTTATTTATGGATTTAACACATTTGGAAAAACTACTCTGGCGGATATATTCCAATCATTAAAAAACGATGATAAATCAATAATACTAGAAAGGAAAACAATACCCGAGATAGGAACAAGCCAAAAAGTAACCATATCTGCTATTGAAAATGAAACAAACGAAGATGAGATAATTTTCAATGGAGAATGGTCAGCAAATCAAATTTCCAAGCACCTCGAAGTGTTTGGTACAGATTTTATACATAAGAATGTTTTTACAGGATTAACATTTCAAAGAAGCAATAAAGAAAACTTAACCAATTTTATCTTAGGAGATCAAGGTGTCCAGCTAGCAGAAAAAATTAGAAACAAAAAACAAACCTTGGGTGAAAAAAAGAAAGACTTGAGAGAAAAAACCCCTCAACATGTAAAAAAATTAAATGAAACTGAGATAAGTAAATTTATTGATTTTGATACCAAAGATCTAAAACTAAGTGAAGTCGATTATCAATTAACAGATAAAAAAAATCTTCTTCAAAAGGAAGAAAACAGATTAAAGGAACCGGCAAAAATTACAAATTTACCGGAACCAAACTTATTTGAGCCAAAAACAGATGATTTGTTTGAAAAATTTAAAACTTTAAATAGTATACTTGAAAAAAGTTATGCTGATATTAAAGAAGATAGTATACAAAGACTAAATAGCCACGTTTTAAACAATTTTACATATACAGATAATTCTAGAAACTGGATCAAACAAGGCATTGATTATTGTAAAAATAAAGATGGAGGTGATTGTCCATTTTGTGGACAAAATCTCAATAATGTAAAAGAGCTAATTGATTTATATAGTTCCTATTTTGATGTTGCATACACAAATTTCATTGACGAAATATCTACGGGTCTTAAAATTAATACGACTTCACTTCATGACAGTAGGCTAAATAATAAGTCTACGTTACAAACAATTCTACTCAGAATAAATCAGTATAAAGATTTAATTTCAGACGATGATTTCCATGAAAATCTCAAAAAATTTGAAACCGAAATAGCTAATTTAAAAGAAGAAGAGATAGAAACTGAAAAAAAGAAATTATTATCACAAATTGAAACAAAGATTGAAGAAAAGACGAAATCACCATATGAAAAAATTGAATCTGTAGACTTGTCAAATTTTGAAACAACATATAAAACATATGTTGAACAAACAAATAACATTTCGACCTCAATAGAATTTTTTTCAGAAAAGATCAAAAATCTAAAACAAAAATACCAGACAACTAAAACTATTGAGATAGAAATTTTAAAACTCACAAATGAAATAACAGAACTTGAATACAAAAAAGCAAGAATTGAGCAAAATGAAGACTGCATTCAATACAGAAAAATCTCCAAAGACATCAGTGAAGTAGAGAGTGGTCAAGGCGGAATAGTAGAACTCGAGCAAAAATTACAAGAAGATCAAACGACTTTTTTGGATAAATATTTTCTAAGTATTAACCAACTTTTTAGCAAATTTGGAAGTAAAAACTTTACCCTAATCAAAGAGGAAGACAACAGGGGGCATATGCCAGTATATTCTCTTAAAGTAAAGTTTCATGATAAGCCAATTCCCGCAGACAAAATCTCTACTGTCTTCAGCGAATCTGACAGAAGAGCACTGGCATTAGCAATATTTTTTGCACACATTGAACTAAAAGAAGACGATGAAAAATCTAAAACCATAATAATTTTAGACGATCCAATTACAAGCTTTGATGACAATAGAGTAATTAACTCTATTAACTTCTTCAGAGAAATTATAGACAAATGCAGTCAAGTTATAATTCTGACTCATTATGTGCATTTTATTAAACGTTTTTGTGAGATAATCTATAGGCAGCCACTTACTGTGCAGTTTATTAATATTACTCAAAATGAATTTACCAGTTTATTGTCAGTAGGAGAAAAAAATGAATTCGTATCCTCAGACTACGAAAAGGTATTCATGAAAATTTATGGATTTATTAATAGAAAGCACAGCAATAGTATTAAAACGGACTTGAGACCATTCCTCGAAAATATGTATCTACCAACAGTATTTAATAAAAAAATCCACGATAATAACATAGATTGTAGCAATCTAGATTCTATGATTGATGGAATTTTTGATGACAATGAGGATGTCAGAAACAAATTTCATCAATTCAGAACAAGTTTAAATCCTGATTCTCATATATTTAGTAGTAGTAATCCTGAAGATGTTAGAAATTTTGCAGATGATATGTTTAAGTGCCTGTATTCAATTAAAATTTTTGCATAGTGATAAGAAATTTTAGACTTCAAGACATTTGCATTAAACTCAAACATATGACAGTAAAAGAATACCAACAACGTCTAAAAGAAAAATTAGCTTCAGTTTATAATGAAGATGATATTAGTACTGAATGGCGGACAGGTTTAGAAAGAGGTGTTGTATACTCTCCAAGAATAGATGTAGCTATTGGACCTTTCGCCTTAGAAGATCGACATATCAGTGAATATGATAACATGATGGATATTAATAGAATAAAAAAATTTATTAAAAACCTTTATACTTTTCATTGTGAAAATCTTAAAATAGATAGAGATGAATACTTCTATGAAAATTTAAAAGATTTTAACAGCAATGCACGATGTTTTATGGGCATTGAAGTTGAAAATAAAGTTTCCTCTAAACATTTGTTAGGCGGAATAATAAACGTGTCTTCGATGAGTAGAATTGGTATTTTAATACCATATGACCAGAAAAAATACAATCTAAGCAAAAGAATGATAAAATATTTTTCTTTCTTAAAAACAGCAGGGAAAAATACTTTTGATACAAAAAATGTCTTAATTATAAAAAGTGAACAATTGCTAAGTGCTATCAATAAATAAGGATATTTTGAACTTCAGGCATTCACCTCTTTGATTCCCCTCTGCCCTCAACCCAGAAAAATTATAAACATAACATGACAACTAAATCTTCAAATAAAAATTTACACGCGGCAAGTCATGCAAAAAAAGACGAGTTTTATACACAGCTCGACGATATTGAAAAGGAGCTAAAACACTACAAAGACCAGCTTCGTGGTAAAGTGGTTTTTTGCAATTGTGATGACCCAAAAGAAAGCAACTTCGTCAAGTATTTTAGTATGAATTTTGAACATTTGGGACTAAAAAAATTAATTGCTGCACATTACAAAGATGCAAATTTATTCACGCAAGAACCACCGTACAAATTAGAGTACACTGGCGACAAAGACGGTAACCGCATACCTGATCCAAGCGAATTTGTTACAAAGATGATTGGTACCGGCGACTTCCGTAGCCAAGAATGTATTGAACTGCTCAAAGAAGCTGATATAGTTGTGACCAACCCACCCTTTTCATTGTTTCGAGAATATATTGCGCAGTTGGATGAATATAATAAAAAGTTTTTGATTATTGGTAATGTCAACGCGATAACCTACAAAGAGTGTTTCAAGCTCATAAAAGCTAACAAGATGTGGCTTGGTGCAAGTATTCATAGTGGAGACCGTGAGTTTCAGGTTCCAAATGATTATCCCTTAAATGCGGCGAACAATAGGATAGACGGTGACGGCAAAAGATATATCCGTGTCAAAGGGGTACGCTGGTTTACCAATCTTGACTATGAAGAGCGTCACGAAAATCTAGTGCTTTATAAAAAATACACCCCTAAAGAATATCCCAAGTATGATAATTATGATGCAATAAATGTTAATAAAACTGCTGACATTCCAAAGGATTATGACGGCGCTATTGGCGTCCCGATTACATTTTTGGACAAATATAATCCTGAACAATTTGAAATCGTTAAATTTAGAAAAGGTGACGACAATAAGGACCTAGTAATAAATGGAAAGTCACCGTATTTTAGGATAATTATTAAAGAAAAATAACATGAAAATTGAACTACAGCGCATTCCGATTCGTAAAGTAATCGCCGGCTACAAAGACAGCGCCGAAGAAGGTGTGGTCGCGTATAGTGGTAAACTCGACATCCGCCCAAAATATCAACGTGAATTTGTCTATACTGGAAAGCAGCGGGATGCTGTGATTGAAACAGCCAAAAACGACTTTCCTCTTAATGTGATGTATTGGGTTAAGACAGACCAAGGAAATTTTGAGGTTTTGGACGGCCAACAACGTACTATCAGCATAGGGCAATATGTAAACGGTGATTTTTCACTCAATGATCGCTTTTTCCATAACTTGACCGACGAGGAACAAAACCAAATTTTGGATTATGAACTGATGATTTATTTCTGCGAGGGTACAGACAAGGAGCGGTTAGACTGGTTTAGAATAATTAATATCGCTGGTGAAAAATTGACCGATCAAGAAATACGCAATGCGGTTTATACTGGACCATGGTTGAGCGACGCTAAATTGAAATTTAGCAAATCAAGCTGTGCAGCATATCTTCTAGCAAATGACGGCGGACAACTAGTAAGTGGGTCACCTATACGACAAGAGTATTTAGAAACTGCCCTTTCGTGGATCAATGATGGCAAGATAGAAGACTATATGGCTAAACACCAACATGGTAAGAACGCTGAAGAATTGTGGCAGTATTTTCAAGACGTAATTGCATGGGTGCGCAAAACTTTTACAAATTATCGCAAAGAGATGAACAGTGTGCCGTGGGGTGAACTATATAACGAATTCAAAGGCAAGAAACTGAATGCTAAAAAACTAGAGGCTGAAATCAAAGAGTTAATGCAAGACGAAGATGTAACAAAAAAATCTGGAATTTATCCGTATGTTTTAACTAAATTGGAAAAAGACCTAAATATCAGAGCTTTTACCGAAAAAATAAAGCGTGAAGCGTACGAAAAACAAAAAGGTATTTGCCCGCACTGTAAAGGCGAGAACAAGAAAAAGAAATGGGAAATTGAAGAAATGGAGGCTGATCACATAAAACCATGGCACGAGGGAGGAAAAACAATTGAAAAAAATTGCCAGATGCTATGTAAAAACTGTAACCGAACTAAATCTGGGAAATAAAAATGACACATAACATTTGTTAATTATATTAAAATTTTAATTTAGCAAAAATATGAATGATAAAACAATAACAGGAATGCGCGCACCAGAATTACGGCAACTTTATAAAGAAACTATCGAAGATATAAATGCCATAAAAGCCGCTCTTATTAATATTGAAGAGCAAAAAAAACAAGCGACTGATGCAAAAATTTTGATTGCTGGAAATGAGGAGACCGAAGGCATTTTGAATGATGTAAAAGGATTAGAAAAAGAGGCAAATGAAAAACTCACACTTATTCGAGAGATTCATGCTGAATTATTCGGCGATGATGAAGAAGAGGGTGATGAAGGGATGAAAGGTGAATTAGAAGAATTATCAAAAGAATTCCAAGACGCCCAACTAAAAATCAAGTCTACTGAAAAAGAATTGTATGGACATAAAGAAAAAAACGAAGCAGGAGAAGAAAAGCACGTCGATGGTTTAATGGATAAAATAAAAAATTTCTTTGAAATTCAGCAAAAAAAATATAATGAAACCTATAATAAAATTGAAAATGAGCTTTTAGCAGGAGCAACGACGGTTGGTTTATCAAAAGCGTATAATGATAAAGCTGACACTTATAATAAACCAAATAGGTTTTGGTTAGCTGGCTTTTTTATTTCAGTCGGATTTATTATAATTATTTTATTTTTTTCATTAAAAGATACAAATGAATATTTTTCTGCTACAAATATAAAAGAATTATCAAATTTAAGCACAGGAAAGCTCGTAGCTTATTTCAGTGTAAAATTAATTATTAGAATTGGAATTATAACCTCCTTAATTTGGGCTGCAAGTTTTATGGGCAAAAGATATAGTCAGAACAAAAGATTAGCAGAAGAATACTCATATAAAGCTACCATAGCAAAATCGTTTGAGGGATACAGAAAAAGAGCTGAAGAACTTGATCAGGTTGGCAAAAACCAAGGCTTAAGCGAAAAGCTAATGAACAACATGATTGAAATGAGTGCTTATAATCCAGTTGTTACAATGGAATCAAAATCACATAAAGAAAAGCACCCCTCAACAGCAGTAATAGAAAAAGCTATAGATGTTCTCGGAGATTCGTTAAAAGTAATTAACAAAATAAAATAATAAGGAGATTTTGGGCTTCAGGCATTCACCCCTTTAGTTCCCCTCTGCCCTCAGCCCAAAAGGAGAAAAAACAAAATCAGATTCATTTATTAAGAGCGCCTAAGAGTACTTAGGCAAGAGAGAAAAACCCGTACATCATATAACACAGCGTATGCGGTTCGCACTTGGCTAACGCCAAATGCTCACCCAAATTGCAGTAGCAACTTCGCATACGCTGGAACGTTAGGTGAAATATTTTTTAAATTATTTTTTTTAAGAATTGCTTTTTGAGAGAAGAAAAAATAAATAAGGAGAAAATTTAATTTTTAATTCTTTAAGAAGGGGTGGATACCAAGGATATTTTCTCCTGCTCCTAGCGTCCGCAGTCGAAAATTTTTTAAATTAACTTAGCTTGATTTTTTAGGTAAATAAATGTAAGGTATCGTTGATGTATAGATTTAAAACTAACAACAATGTCAAGGCGACCAACAAAAAATAAGACTAATATAAAAAGGCTAAAAGACGTCCCAAATCATGATGCTTGGGTTTTTTTTGAATGCTTAAAATGCTCAACCATAAACCACATTAATGTTGAAAAAAACCTACTACATCCTGATGACGCTTATCAAAATGCTTCATGGAAATGTAGAAATTGTGGGTTCTTGCATAACAAAAACTCTGATTTACCAGAAACGAACAATAAAGGCAAGAAACTACCATTCAAGGATTGGGGTAAAAAAATTACTTCTAGTGAATCGATTGCTACACAGAGATTTTGGAAATCATTCTTTACCGTGGCTACGGAGAATCGTGAGGTGTACTGGAAACAATGCAACGTATGCGGTAGAATATTACCCGCACATACATTCAGTGGACACAAAAAATGGGGTCCTCTAGAAAAGCAGATGGAATGCCGAAACTGCAAATCAGTCATTAATGCTAACTTAAACCCAAAAAGAACTAAGGAACAATTACATGAATCATCTGTCAAAAGACGTATAGCCGATCTTTTACTTGAGGGTGAAAACGAAAAAAGTAATTATAAAGATTTATTTAAAAGATTTAATAGTAAATGCTTTAAAACAGGAAAAAAGCTAGACATTAACGACCGCGATTCATGGAGAGTTGACCATATACTTCCTTCTAAATATCTATATCCGCTAACTATCACTAATACGGCATTGCTTTCTAAGGATGCAAACGCCAACAAAAGCGACCGGTGGCCGAGTAAATACTTTACAAATAATGAACTCAAAAAACTCTCATCAATAACAGGAGCTAATCTTTCTTTAATTTCAAGGAAGACGCCAATAATTAATTCTAAAATCAACGTAGACAAATGTGTTTCGCGCATGCTCACTGTGAGAAGTAAAACTGATATTAGTAAAAGAATTGATGATTTAAAAAAGCTACTTGAAAACAACGAGCTAGTGGATAAGCTCTCAAAACGCAACAGGCAAATACTTGGCTTAGACTAGCACAGTACAAGAAATTGATGTTTTACTACAGTTCCTTTGTCTCGAATGCCATGCGATTCACCGTTAGTAACATCTTCCTCAAATATATCAGCAACCCTAAACCACCGTTCAGACAATACTGCCAATTTCTCTGCCATATTGCATTTTTTACTTTTACCTAAATGAAACACCAGTACACCACCAGGTTTTAATCGTTCTCGTGACTGCCTAAGAATAGGTTCATAAATTGCGAAGCTAATTTTTTGTTTTTCATCTACGAATCCTCGTGGTCGCTGACTAAAATCTTCCTTATCCCACCCGCTTAACCATAGCCTCAACCAGTTAGCAAGATAAAAGCGAGTACTGTCAAAAAATGGTGGCGAGGTTATGATCGCATCTAAATTATTGATATGACGCGGCCACCACGACGTAGCGTCTTGATAGAGCATCTCTCCTTCTACAAAATTTTCAGGCAAACCAACTGCAAGGCTTTTGAGTACTTTTGTCTCCAGATGTTTTATCAAAGATTTATATATAAAATCTCCTGTTGGCGCAAAGGGGGTAATACCGTGCGATCTTCTACTCAATGCGTATGGACGATTACCGTGTAATATATGTAGTAAACTAGAAAAAACTAGATTTTCAGATGACGTTATTGGTGGGCTTTGCTTAAAAAATTCTCTCGCAAGAACGATTTCGCGTAGTGTATTTGGATCATAGTATTCTGATAATTTTTTATTTAAACCAAAAGTCTCTGCACTTTTTAATATTTTGCTATCCAGCTTGCTTGACTTAATATAGCGTTTTAAATTATTTATTAGTTGCAAGGCACTTTTTTCTTCCGTCTTTCCTAATTTTGCTGTCGCAATAGAGAGCGCAGATTGACTAATATCAAAACCATAGGACTTGACACCATTTAATGCCGCTTCAAACGGTATAGTGCCGACCCCTGCAAATGGATCAAGCATAGTGTCGCCAGTTTTTGTAAATGTATTAACGAGATAGTAAGCCAACGATGGTTTCATTTTTCCTTGATATGAACAAAGTGAATGTAATGGATGACCCCAATTTCTTTTACTAAACGGCCTTTGAGTATGCGGCAAATCTTGCTTAAATTTTTTCCACGAAGGATTCCAGTTGTTGTTTATTGTTTGTCCATTATCAGATTTAGGCACGTCTTGTGGAGCTTTAAAAATCAACAAAACCTGCTTTAAAACACTACCGTCACGAGAAAGGCGCTTCCGCAAGGTAATAGATTCTTGAAAATCATACCCAATATCTTGCAGCACATCTACAAAAAGCTCGTCAGTTGGCACATGTACTCCGCTATATAAGGAATCACCTATATCAATCGCAAGCGTTGCGTCATTATTTAGGTGTTTTTTTATATTATTAAAAATTCTATGTATATCCTGAAAATAATCAGTCACCATCTTCGGTATTCTTTTATCGTATGCATTCATTTCTAATTTTTTGACAACATCTGAAATGCTCGACAATGTGTAAATTTGTGGCTTCTTTTGAGATACGTCATTTATTCCAGCAGTAACAGTCGCTTGTCTAAAATCAGTTAAATCACTAGAAGTTTTTATGCTACGCAAGAACCAAAGTTCGATCTTGGTATTACGAAAATAATTAGTTCCATTGAGATATGGCGGACTTGTGACAACCGCGTCTATTCCTATTCTTGGAACATTGCCCAATAATTTTGCATTTTCAGATATAAGGGTTGGTGTTGTAGGTAAAGGTTCTAATTTATATAAATCATCTATAATGTTAGATAAATTTTTATTTATCAACGATTTGAAATCCTTTTGGTTTACAAGTTCCTTTTCTGTTCTGTATCTAATATCACCAGCTCTTTTGAGGCGGGATGCTGCGAGTAAAGAATTAAGAATAGATACAAGCACAATGTCTGAAACAAGCTGATTCGAATATGCAAGCTCATCAATTACCGTCCTCGCTTTTAATACATCACTAAATGTTTGCTCATCAAAAAATCGACTTTTGCCAAATGTTTTAGCATAAGTTAACTCTATTTCTGTATTCTTTTCTGCATTTGCCAATAATTCTCCAATACTTTCGTTAATTCCTACCAATGCTTCTATCAATTGTGTACGCTTTTTCCCAACAATAGACACTGCATTGATTTTGGTTTGAACCAAAAATTGCAATAGAGGGTTAACCTCTGAATAGTAGGATGACATACCCCTCTTGGAAGCAACCAAAGGAGTAACACCTGTGCCACCAAATGGATCATATACTGTACTTGCATGAGGCGCATAATTATTTAAAATATGCTCTACAAATTCTGGAGAATATCCTTCAAGAAAAGAATACCAATTATGAAGCGGATTTTTAACGCCACCTCTGAATGTTGTGTGGATAGGGTTAATCTTTTCTTCGGAAGAATTATTAAAATAATTGTTTGGCAAATTCTTCCTTAGATACCAAAGACAATATGTATTTATTGCTAGCCCTTCTTTTCTAGCCCTACTCTCAAGATGAGTAAAGGAGTGTGCGTTGAGAAGTTCTCTTATTTCATAGCTACTTAATCGCGCCACCGTACTAAATATATCTAAATTTCTACTACTGAAAGCCATTACAAAACCTTTTGTGTTTTGATTTTCGGTCTTGTAGTCAGGAAAATAGACTGCTTTAAAATTTTGTTTTTGCATAAGATGTTTGTATTTGTGTATATGTATTATATTATGATACCCACTATCAATCCATACTAGATATCCACAGCCATGCTTTCTAAATACTGGTTGACTTCTATAATACAGTATTATACACTTAGTATTATTAAAGTGCAAACTATGCTTACCCACAAGGAATCAGAAACTATCCGAAAAATCCGTAACTGGATGATGCATTATGGACAATCCCCCTCCAGAAGAGAGCTTATGAGAGAATTGGGATATAAATCAACGAGGTCAGTTTCAATAATTATTGATAGCTTGATACAGAAAGGTATTTTGAAAAAAAGGAACAGTGGAGAAATTAAACTCGTAAAAGATCCCGAAAGTCACGACCATAATGCTCAAACTATAAATATTCCTCTTGTTGGTGTGGTTTCGTGCGGCACGCCAATGTTAGCAGAAGAAAATATTGAGGGTTTCATTCCTGTATCAACCTCTCTCGTTCGTCCTGGATCAAAATATTACCTACTCCGTGCTTCTGGTGATTCAATGAACCTAGCTGGAATCAACAATGGAGACTTAGTTCTTGTGCAACAACAACAAAGTGCGGATGACGGGGAGAATGTGGTCGCACTTATAGATGATGAGGCCACAATTAAAGAATTACGACGGGTAAACGGTGCAGTAGTACTGAAACCAAAATCATCCAACCAAGAACACCAACCAATCATACTAACAGAAGACTTCCAGATTCAGGGAAAAATAATTACAACAATTCCTAATTTTGATTAATATGTCGAATTACCACGTTACAAAAAATAGAGATATTGGGCAATGGAGTATCAAACGAGCTGGCGCTGAACGTGTTAGCGATTATGTGGACACACAAAGAGAAGCAGAACTACTTGCAAAACAATTTGCGGAGAATTCTGGTGGAGGCGAAGTTCGCATTCACGGACTCGACGGCAAGATCCGTGATAGCGATACGGTTCCGCCTGGAAATGATCCAAATCCGCCCAGAGATACTAAATTCTAGATATGGCTAAGAAAAATATTAGAAAAATACCTAAATCTGTAGAGGTCCAGCTAGATAAAATCAAAAGCCGATACATAGTTGCGGCTTGTCTTTGCGTGCTTCCTTCTGAAAAAATTTTGAAAGGTGAATTAAAACACCTTGGAATTAAACTCAATGATACAGAACTCTCCATCCCTGAAGATTCAGTACTTCCGGACGAATCAATAGGCAAATATAGTGAAAGAAACGTGAATGGTTATGAAGTCGTACGGAGAGACCTTCCCAAAGAAACACACTATAATCCTGTTGAAACTCCAAATTGGGGTGATTCAACTTATGGAACTCACACGGTTGAACTGCCCTACGAGAAGTACCCACGCGATTTTTATAGTCCACAAAACATGCGTATCAAAATAGAGGCCCAAGACAAAAACCCCGACAAGAACCGATATGTATTTACCTTTGAAGTTGATAAGGTTTTAGATAGAGAAGCTGAAAACTTTAAAGATGACTTACTAGAATGTTTAAATATTCTACAGGAAAATATAGGTACTTGTGGAGTCCAAAAATCAGGTGTTTCACTTTCGGACTATCTAGAAACAATGAATGTGTCATGGGAAGTACTTCCACCAGGAACACGCGAGGAGGCACTTGAACGTATATTTGCAAACCGTAAACCTTCTGCAGAAGATAAAAATACTGCAGGTGAAAGATACGACTTTTTCATGAAACTTCAGCCAAAAAAACTTATATATGGAGCTACTGGACTGCAACGATATTTCGGTGCTCTGCTAGAAAAAGATCTGGTGGTTTTTAAGAATATCCAATACGGCAATGCAATTTATATTATGTTCAAAGAATGGGAAGAATTAAGCAAACGTACACGCACAGAGCTTTTGTCTGGTAGATATGGAGAAAATTTTGAAAGAATTTTACACATTTCGGGCTGGAAAGGACGAGTACGTATTCTCGTTGCTTCCCATAGAGAGAAAATACAATAAGGTAAGGAGAAAATGTTTTTTGAAATTAATAATCCATTCAATGCCCAATACAGAAATAAAAACATTTCTAACTTACAAACACCTATTTTCACATATAGAAAAAGGTGGACTTTTAATTCCGACTTCGTATTTGAAAGATGCAAATAATGTCAATTCCCTAATCGACGATCTTATAAAAGAATTCGACAATTCAGAGGGTGTATCTTATAGTTCATTCCTTAATGCTATTACACAAACATACAACGCTACTGAAACAGAAAAATTTGGATTAAACGAAATTACGAGAGCAGGTCTAGTAAAAAATAAACCAAATTCTGGTATAGTTTTTCACAGAGACAATCTGCTATATATCATCATAAAATTAATAAAAAAAAAGTCTGGAGATTCAAATATTACAGGGACAGGAAATAACAATAATGCCAGAGATTATTATAAAGCATTGCTACTTGCTAGCGAATTGATTCCAAATTCATCTTTAGAAAAAGATATTTTTATAAAGGACTACCCATATTATTACATACCAGAAACAACAGGACATATATACGAAATTAGACTACAACGCTACTGGTATATTTATAACGAACTATTTAAAAAAACAAAACAAAAAAAGAACCACATCCAATCAGGAATTCAAGCAATTGAAAAAAAATCTGGAATATCTTTGAAGGACTACTTTCGCGTTGTGTCTCTAATTTATTTCTGGTTTTTAAAAATTCCTGATTTAAAAAAAGTTAATAGCAACAAAGACCTTAAAAAAATGGGATTTGATTGTAAGTCTAGAGATACTTTCTATATTAGAAAAAATAACTTTGGTAACGACCACGAATTGTTAAAGCTTGTAAATCACCTAGCCATTGACTTAAAACAATTTCGTAAAGAATTTAAAACAGATAAAAACAGAAAAAGTACAATAAAAGGGTTCTACGAAAACTTTCAAACACTTTTTGACTATCCAATATTCAAAATTGACAAAGACAATCATTGCATTATAGACCTTAAGTTTCTATTAGATGGATTGTGCTCTGGATTCATGTGGCATATAA
>Ga0222697_1000515_pt1 | contig 16507 bp, 20 predicted proteins | sample AntAcemetage1402_FD_179835 | JGI IMG/M metagenome (GOLD analysis project Ga0222697, IMG submission 179835) | Saline water microbial communities from Ace Lake, Antarctica - #1402 | ecosystem: Environmental > Aquatic > Non-marine Saline and Alkaline > Saline | place: Antarctica: Ace Lake... | reverse complement strand
ATTTAATCTACTTACATACTGGTTAGATAATTTTTTTTGTTTCATTGTAATAAGTTCTTAGAACTTAGAATTTAAAAGAATTACTAACCAGTATACATATTCATACTATTCTGGACACACCCTATTTTTATTTATAAAGAAAATATGTGGGGGAAGGGTTTCGAACCCTCGTAGGCACTAAGCCAATGGATATCTTACGAGTAATTATTTCTATTTAAAGAATATTACTCAAATGCTTTGAGTCCATCCCGTTTGACCGCTCCGGCACCCCCACATTATTTATATAATAGAATATATAGATGCTTTTTAAAGATTTTTATTATTTTTACTATCTTAAGGCGAACTGATTTTGTAAACAAGTGGGGTGCGTTGTTGGGGGATGCTCCCTACGGGACTACAGCACTATTAATTATTACATAAATTCAGTGAGAGATAGTAAAATTATTTTATTATTTATTCTAAACCTTTAAAAAAGAATGATATTCATAAAGCTTTATGAATATGATAAAAGTGTTTTTCACAGCAGATATCCATGGTGAAAAAAAATATCTAGAAATAGCACTAAAAAAAGCTGCAAAATCAGATTTAATAGTGCTTGCAGGTGATTTCACATTTTTTGAAGAAAATATGAAAAAAATACTGCAAGAATTCAATGCTCTCAAAAAACCAGTTCTTGTAATTCATGGAAATCATGAAGATCAAAAAGAACTGCAAAAAGTTGTTAAGAAATTTAAGAATATAAAATATGTTCATAAACAATTCTATGAATATTATAATTTAATATTTTATTTTAATGCAGATGGGGGTTTTGCAGATATTGACCCAGGCATAGATAGAGAAATTTCTAAAGTTAAAAAAAGATTCTCTGATTTTAAGAAAGAACATGAGAATGCAAAAACAATAATAGTATTTCACTCACCACCTGCAGACACTAACTTGGACATAGTAGATTATGGAAATCATAAAGAATCAGTTGGCTCATTAAGTAAAAAAGAAATGATCTATGAAGTTCAACCAGATTTTATGATTGCAGGGCATATTCATGATTGCAATTATAAAACAGATAAAATAGGAAATACTTTTCTGTTGAATCCTGGGCCAAAAGGCAGAATATTAAAGTTTAATAGGGATTAATTATTCTCTTGCTGAAGAATAATCTTTCAAATCATAAAAAATTTCTTTTGAAGGCATAGGAATCTTATCAATTTTAACATTTGCCTTTGCAAAGAATTCTGTTGCTAAAGTGTCATGGAAATCTGAAAAAATGACAATCCTTTTTATGCCTGCAGCAATTAATGCTTTTGCACATGTTGTGCAAGGCATGTTTGTAACATATGCTGTTGCACCAGCTACAGAACTGCCATGTTTTGCTGCTTGCATTAAGGCATTCATTTCAGCATGATTTGTTCTAATACAGTGATTGTCAACAACAAGACAACCAACATCTTCACAATGATCTCCTCCAGGAATTGAACCATTATATCCTGTTGCAATAACATTTTTATCTTTTACAAGAACGCAGCCACAATGCATTCTAGGGCAAGTTGCTCTTTCTGATGCTAACATTGCTAATTTTAAGAAATATTCATCCCAAGTTGGCCTAATATGTTTTTTTGATTCCATAAAAATCCTCTACTTACAATAAAATAGGGCCACTGGGATTTATGCTAGAAAAACAAGTTTTTCTGCACCACTTTGTGGAACTTCGTTCAAATCCCCTTGGATTTAAAAAATGGGAACAGAGGGATTCGAACCCCCATCCGACGGTCTGGAGCCGACTATTCTAGCCAGATTATACTATGTTCCCTTGCTTTATTCTTATTTAGAAACTAAGTTTATTTTTAAAGTTATTGCATAATCCTGTTTTATGTTTTTAAGATAGTAATAATTTTTATCTTAAAAAGATAATTTTATATAGTTATTATAATAAATTATAATAAAACTTTTAAAAGAATATTAATACTTTAATAAATATAATATAATATAAATGTTCACTTGGGGTGTTATAATGGCAAATGATGATTTTAATATGGATATGGATAATTATCTAAGAAAAATTAGAAAAAAAAGAACAGATCCAATAGATTATAGTACAGGTAAAGCAAAAGTTTCTGATAAAAATTCAGAAGAGATTGCAGACCTGCCTGATGATGAAATAATAATTGAAGAAAAAGATGTTGGTGGAATAAAAAGATTCTTTTTATCAATTTTTAGAACAAAAAAAGTTGGGGATCATATAGAATTAGAAACTTATGAAGAAGAAATCCCTGAGCAAGAAGTTAAAAAAATCATAGAAAAAGTTGATGATGAGTTTGATGAAGAATTTGAAAACCTTGAAGGAAATAGAATATCTTTATTTGAATCTTTATTTGGTTGGTTAAAACCAAGAAAACTTTATGTTGATGATGAGTTTGATGAGGAAGAATTAGAAGATAAAATTGCACAAAAGAATTCTCAAGTATTAAAAGATGCAAAAAAAGTTTTCAAAGCAGTTAATCATTGGCTTGATCAATTAGAACCTGCAAAAAAGAGAGAATTCAAAAATTCAGAAGATTTTATTGCATACACAGAATTCTTAAAAAAGTATAATTTGATTAGGAATTAATTGCAATTTATTGTTGCCAATAACTTAGGCCATATCTAATTATTTAATTGCTCATTTGTTAATAAAATAGTCTTCTATGTACCTTTTGGTGTTTTTTGAAATATCCATCTTTAATGCATCTTCTACTGTAAAGAAATTCATATCATCACCCTCGGTAAGTGTCAGTTCAGGTATATTTTTATTAATCGTTCCAACAAAGATATATCGTTGAATTCCTGGATCATTATACACATTAAACAAAGTAATATTTTTAATATTATAATCTATTTCTTCTTTTGTTTCTCGGATGATGCCTTCCTTGGGGGTTTCTTCGTCCTTAAGAGCACCCCCTGCGAAAGACCACTTATTTGGAACATCAATACCCTGTTTGTTTTACCTGTGCAAAAGTAGAATTTCTTTTTCAGGATTTATTAAAATTATTTTGACATTAAGCATGAAAAACATCAAAAGAATAAAGTATATAAAACTATTGATCCGCAGTTACATAACTCAAAATCCTTCAGATTTTGCCTCGCTATGCTCCCCCCTTTCAGTTGTTGGAAGACATAAACAGGAATTTAACATAAAAACACTCAGCCAGTATTTTTCCTAAATTATTCACTTTGCTCATGACTTCTCTAAATCCAAATGTTATTGGGCATTTTTTTCTTTCTATTATTTATTAGCTGCAATCTCAATTATATCCAGATTATTGAGAACATATTCTTTGCCGTGAACCATCTTTGTTCTCACATCAATGCATCTAATAAAATTTTTACCAAAATCAGTGTGTAATCTATAAGCAAAGTCAATTGCAGTACTGCCTTTTTTCATTAAAAAACAATCAGGTATAACCTTGCCATTTTGATCTTCTAATTTATTAACCCCGCCTGGATGTATTGCAATATAATCCAAAACTCCAAGAACAATATTGTTTAAGATACCCTGAACACCTGTGCCACTGGAGTATTTATCAAGTATATTTTCTTTAATAAAATTCAGTGCCTTTTTTTGTTTTTCATTTAATTTTTTTTGACCTTCTTCTGTTATTTCAAATTTTGTATCTCCTGGAATGTAATCAATCAAGTTATGTTTTGCAGCTTCTTTAAGAGCAAGTTCTGATTCTGCAGAACAATGAGTAATACTCTTATTTGGAAATTTTGCTCTAATCTTATTATAATTATCAAATGATTCAGGAATATCAATTTTATTAGCTGCAATAATCATTGGCTTTGTTTTTTTTCTGAGGAATGCAGCTAAACTAAGTAATTCTTTATCTTTCCAACTAATTGGTTGTTCTGCATTAAGAGCTAATTCTTTTATTCCTTGTTTAATCATTTCTTCATTAACTCCTAAACCAGATAATTGTTTAGCAAGAGCTTTTTGTACTTGAGAATGCTCTTGCTGCACTTGTCTTGCAAACTTATCCCACCCTTTTTTCAGGATTGCAAGATACCAATAATCTAATTCTTCTTCTAGAAATTTTACATCCTTAACTGGATCATAAGTTCCTGGTTCAACTGGTTCACCTTTTTCATTTGTGCCTCCTGAAACATCAATAACATGAATTAAGGCATCTGCTTGTCTAAGATCATCAAGAAATTGTGAACCCATGCCTTTGCCTTCATGTGCTCCTGGAACAAGACCTGCAACATCAATCATATCTATTGGAACAAATCTAAAGTCTTTTAATGTAAATCCTTCTCTTGGATTAGCTGTTTTTCCAAACTCTTTTGCAACATCTTTGATCTTAACAAAACCAACTCCATGGTTTGGTTTTATGGTTGCAAAAGGATAATTAGCTATTTCTATATCCATAAGGGTTGCAGCTTTGAAAAAAGTGCTTTTTCCAACATTTGCTTTACCAACTATGCCAATTAACATTTTATACTTAAGAAATATTATTTATTTAATAATGTTTTCACTTTTTTGATTGCAATGCTTATATTTTTTAGAATAATGCTACTTTCTTGTTTTGAATAAGATTCTCCATAATAATTAATATTATTTCTTATCATTCTTACTTTATCAAATTGTTTTGCAAGTGTATGTTTATTTAATACTTGTTTTAAGAATGCAGAGTAACATTCATGATTGTAAATTTTATAGGAATTAAGAATTGCTAATGCTTCTAATAATTCTCTTAAAACTTCATATCTTAAACTTATTTTAGCAATACAATCTTTTTCAGTAAAAGGAATTTTGCTTTCTGTAATTTGTTTTGAGTTTGCAGTTAAGATTAAAGAATTAGCTCTTTTTTTATCTATTTTTATTTTTTTAACAAGTTTTTTCTTAATACATTTTTCTAAATTCATTGTTACCAGTTTCCAGATAATAAATAACCTTCAAGAATATTTCCTAATAATTCTTTATTCTTGACAGATTTTATATCCTTAAACTGGAAAGTTTGTATCTTTCTTTTAATTTTGTGTTCAAATTCCGAAAGATTTAATGTTTTTTTCGGAAATCCAAAAATAGCAATATCTATGTCTGAATTATTATTAATTTCTGCTTTTGAAAATGAGCCAAATAAAATTATTAATGGTTGATGAAATTTTTTATTTAAGAATTCAATTAGCCCTATGTTTTTTAATTTTTCATACCAATAAATTCTGCTTAAGTCCATGAATGTTTTATTATTTATATTTGCAGAATAAAATATGTAATTTTTGAATTCTTCTTTTTCAAGCAGGTTCCCCTTATAATATTGTTCTAATACTTTAGATGCTGTTGGAGGGCTTATATTTTTTATTCTAGAATATTCCCTAACATTTATTTTTTTATAATTATCTTTAAAAAAAGGTTCTAAATTGTTAATTATTTTTAACATATGTTAATATAATTTAACATTAATATATAAATGTTTTGTTTCACTTTTTCAAGAATCTTATTATTTCTTTAGGAAATAATGTATAGAAAACAACAGTTAATGTGTGTGGTAAATAAGATGTCTTTAAAATTAAGTGTGTTTTCTTTTTTTCCAGCTCTTTTATAAGTTTAAGACCATTACTATAAGGAATTACTTTATCTTTTTTACTTAATTTTATGTAATATTCACTCTTAAAAGCTTTTTTATGAAAATATGAATCAGGAGATATTGGTCCCCATAACTCTTTTAATTTTTTCAGAGTCATTCCGTTTTTTTTCATTTCTTCTCTGCAATAAATAGTTTGTTTACTTTTACTTTTCCAAAATGCTTGGGCAAGATTATAACCTGGGACAAGCAACACCATTTTTTTGACATCAATTTTGTCTGCGATAATCATGCCAAAAAGTCCTCCTAAACTATGGCCTATAAAATAAAGATTTCTTTTTTTCTTTTTATTTAATTTTTTTAATTCATCAGTAACATGCTTAAGAAAATCTAAAAAATTATTTTTTGTTTCAATAGCATTGGGGGTTAATATTTCTTTTGGGTATTGAAATTCTATTATCCCAAAGGTTTCTGGAATCTTTCTTTTAAGTGCAAATAGATAATCTATCTTTGCTTTAGGAGGTAGAAATATAATTAGGTCTTTATTATTTTTTCTTATATATGTTGTTTTAAATTGCATAATGAATATCTTTTATTTTCTATTTAAGAAGTTTTTTAATTTGTTTTATTAGAATTATTAAAAACTAAACAATCTCTTCAATTTCTTTCTTTTAAGGAATAACCCAAGCTTTTTTTCTATGTTAGGAATCTTGAATTCTTTTTCTTTTTTCTTAAACTCAGAAGAATGATAAATCTTGTTAGAGTTTCTCTGTTGAAACTGCATTTTCTTATGCAGCAATTCATGATACATAACATAATCAAGTAGATCTTGATCTTGTTCTAAAATCGGGCTGATACTTATTGTGTTAGTCATAAAATCATAACTGCCAAGTTTTTGATAAGAAAGTTTACTCCAAACCAGATTAGGAATATCAATCATTCCATTAAAATATTCTTCATTCACTCTATTAAAACATTGTTTAAGTTCTGGATTAATTCTTTCTATTTTAGAATAAGAAGTTGATTTTTTTATATAATTATTGTATAATTCAATATTATAAGATGTTCTTTTTTTCTTGTATATTTTATTAAATAATTCCTGCAAAAGACCAATTACTATTTCATTGCTAACATCTTTCCAATTACTGCTTAATCTAAATTCTATATAATAGGAAGTGTATGCACAATTAGCATTATAGCCCTTAAATGCTCTTGAGAATTTTATTCTTATTTCTCTTTTTTCATTTTTTTCAGGAAATAATTCAAGAGCCCTTTTGATTAGTTGAGTATTCATTTAACTTCCTTTGATTTTTCCCAGAGTGATAAAAACATCTGCCTTAATGTTTGCACACTCTCTTTTTGATTTATTTTTATTAAAGTCCGGTCATTTGAGTTATTTTTATTGACAATTGTAATCATTGCTGAAGTTCTATCAATAATATGTATTTTAAAGTTTTTAACTGGGTAATCTCTTACTTTAACACCCAACCTTATTATTTTTTTAGCTATTTGTAAATTGTATTTATCAATGGGAACAATAAATTTAACTTTAACACCTTTTTTTACCATAAGTTTAGTTGGTGTGACAACATCAATTCCTTTTTTAGCTGGGGTTAATCTCCCAGCAATAAACAGTAATTCTTTTTTTGCTTTTCCATAAAGTTCAATGCAATTTTGATAATATGTATCTATTCCTTTTGATAAGGATACAATATCTTTTTCTTGTTTTATTTCAAGATTATTTATTAAATGATTTAGTTGGCTTACTTCTTTTTTCCATTTTCTGTCTTTTTTGTCAAGAAGAGCTTTTAAGCAAATTTTTGAATCAACTGCTTTTATTAATCTGGGTGTTCCCGGCAAGATTGATATAATTCCTTTTGAAATCAGAGAATCGACAACATCGTAGATTCTCCCAGATGGAATCCTACTTATTTTCCCTAATTGGTATGCGGTAATTTTATCTACTTTTAATAGTGCTAAATAAGCTTTTATTTCATATTGTGTTAAGTTTAATTGTCTTAATAACTCCTGCATTTTTAACCACTCTTACTAGAGGTGGATAATTAATATAAATACTTTTTGGTTTCTATTGTAAAATGGCAACCATTTATAGTGAATTAAGGTATATTGAATTTGTTTCTAATTCTGTTGATATAAATAAAAAATACAAAAAGATTTTTGATGAATATGATGAACAAAATGGTTTAGTAAATCAACTTGTTAAAGGAGACAAAAATATTTTGGATATTGTTTCAGAGTTAAGCAAAGAATATCAATACTGGAAGACTTTTTTCCCTATACATAATGATGGTGAGAAATTTTATAAAAAATATAATGAAATAGGTTTAGATAAAATATTATACCCTCTTGATATTAAAACATTTGAAAGATGGAAACCAATTAATATTGATGATACAACTGAGAATACTATCTCTGGTGTTAGTTTCCGCACACTTAGATTTATTAATTATATGTTGAATCCTTACACAGTTAATGCTACTACGGGTGGGATATTAGGGTTGGTTAGTGGTGTTTTGTCAAGTCAGGACCCTCTTTTGACTGTTCTAACTACCTTTACATGCTCATTTGTAGCTCATACACTAAGTGCTTTCCCCGGTTGTGGAGGTTGGTATAATCAAATTGGAGGGATTGCTGAAGTTGTAGACAGTGCAAAATATTTACAAGATAGAATTGATGAGTATATTTTAGATAAAAATGAGAAGGTTTTGAAATGAATGATGATGAAAGAAGAAGGATTATAAGTGAACATGTAAAAGATGAAGAAGAAACTTTAAGTACAATATATAGAGATCTCAGAGGATTAGATAGTATTCCTAAGTATCTTCTAAACCTAGCAGAAATAAATATTAATGATGAAAGAAAAAAAGTTTTTGATAAACATAAAAGTAATTCTTTGTTAAATAAAGCTATAAAACAAGAGGTATCTATTTCTGATATTGTTTCTGGTTTAGCAAAAGAATATAAAGATAAAATCTGGAAATTTTATGTTTCTATTAGTAATGATAATAATAAAATTTATGAAAAATATACTGCTCTTGGTTTAGGTAGAATCTTATATCCTGCTGAGTGGATTAAAGATGAAAAAATTGTTAATATTTTTACTTTTATTTTTAGTAATTATATTCAAAATTCTACTATTGGAGGAATTTTGGGTTTAGGTGCAGGATTATATTTATCTAATTTAAGGGGAAATATGCCAATTTTAGATAAAGTTTTTACAGTTGTATCATTCCCTATTTTAGGTGTGTTATTTGGGCTGATGTTTATTGAAATCCATAATAAAACTAAACTAATAGATAGTAATATTAAGAAAGATGCTAAATATTTACAAAATAGAATTGATGAATATATTGGGTTGCAAAACACAAGAGAGATTTTAGATAGAGTATAATACCTACTTTTCAATATCATATCTAAGAATTGCAACAACTTTTCCCATATCACTTGATTAATTCTTTGTTCATATTGATTGTTTATAATAATTTAGTTATAAAGTTTGTTGCTTATTTTTAAAGGAGCACAGATAGATTTAAATAATATTATGATTCTCTATTTTTATGAAAAAAATATATCTGGATCTTATTATGAGTATTAATCCAAATTTTAGTGAGTTAAAGTTTGATGTTAATAAGAAAATGCATTTACATAATGCAGAACATATATTTTTGGAATTAAAACCTTCGTCCACTCTTGAATATAAATATTTGTCAATTATTTTTAATTATAATGATCCCGATCTTTCTTTTAATATGACTACTTCTCATAGAAGTTTTTATACGCCTATGAAACATACAAAGTTAACTACTCACTCATATAATATTATAGTTGATTTAATGGCTATTAAATCAGGGGGTTCTTTTAATCTTATTTTTCAGCCACCTTTAGAAAAAAAGAAATTAATTGATTTAAAAGATAGAATTAATAATTATTTACCTAAATCCTGATTTTACTTTTCAATATCATATCTAAGAATTGCAACAACTTTTCCCATATCACTTGATTAATTCTTTGTTCATATTGGTTTAAAATAAGTAATTATTTCATTGTTTTCTTTTTCTTTTTAAAAACCTGATTTTTTCATGATCTTTTCCATAATGCCATTGCCTTTTACTATTTCACTAACAATTTTCTTAGGATGGAAATCTTTTTCTTTGCAAATTTTAATAGACATTTCTATAATTTTTTTTCTTAAGTTATAACCATAGCCTTTGTTTTGATATTTTGGGTCAACCCATAATGCATTGTCATTATCATAACCAAGAATAATTTTTTCAGGAGTTATTTTTACTCCTAGTCCTGCAATCCCTTGTTTTATTTGACCATCTTTTTTTTCTAAAGATAATTTCCCAATTATACAATCTTTACCCACATCTTCAAAATTATGTTTATAGTTTAATCCCATTTTATTATTTCTCAAGATCATATCTAAGAATTGCAACAACTTTTCCCATATCACGAAGTTGTCCTCCTTCGGTTGTTTCTGTAGAAACAATTTCAACTGTTGTTCCCATTTTTTCTGCTTCTTTTTCAAACTCATCAATTGTTTTATCCTCAAGAGCTTCAGAAAGAATTACTATGTCAACAACACCTTCTTTTATAAGTTGCATAACTTTATCTTTACCATATGAAGTTTTCCCTTCTTTTGTGGATAATAATAAAAAGAATTTTTTCATTAATTGTATTTCTCTGGTGATATCTTCTTTTGCAAGAATATCCTGTGCTTTTTCCACTAATTCATGCAAACCAAACTCTCCAGTATAAGATAAGTCTTTTGTACCTATTATCTTTTTTTCAACATCACCAGTTATGTGGCCTTTGTTTAGAAAACTATTAACAGTGGTTCCAGGACCCCCAACAATAATACCTTGTAAATATTGTCTTGGAAGAAACTCATCTTTCATATAAGAAGCTACTTTCTTAAAATGATCATTTAATGCACCAGCTCTTGCTCTTTGAAATCTTGGTGCAGATTGGCCCCCGGCCCTCATCTTACCAGGAACTTCAGAGTGAGTGGTTTTGATTGGTATAATTGTTTTGCCCCTAAGAAGGGCAATAGTTGCATCTCTGCCATCAATTACAACAAGACCATACTCATTCTTGTCATCAGCCATTTCTCTTAAAGGATCAAGAATAAACTCTTTATCACATCTGTATAATCTCTGGTTCATGGGTGCAGGTGGCTCAACAGCCCAAACCTTGATATCTTGTTGACCTTCTCTTTCTGCAGTATTACCTGAAAAAAGAGCTAAACCGTGAGGGGGATTTCTCTGAACAACAACTCTCAAGTGCTGTATCATCTTTTCTAGAGCATCTTGAACATTTTTTCTATTTGTAGCACTTTTAATATTGCTAGCAGTGTCTTTTTCTTGTTCTAAATGCTGAATAATATGATTTAAATCATATCCTGCAGGCACATACACTGTTACAAGCTCTGTATGCCTGCCCCTATATTGATCTAATTCTTTAATTAGCTCCTTTATTTTTCTCCTTTCTTTTGTAGATAATTGATAATCTGTCTCTTTTTGATTCATAGAATTAATAAAAATAATATTTATTTATAAAGGTTTAGTGCTATTTTTTTAAATTATAATCATAATATTTATATAGTAGAAGGGCTTAAGCAATTATTATTGTAGAAATACAAAAATATTTATAAATAAGGTGTGGATAAAAAATTATAATCAAATGAGGTAAAAAAATGGCTGATGCAGAAAAAAAATTCTCAAAAGACATAATCGGAAAAACCATTGTTTCCAAAACAGGTAAAAGATTTGGTGATGTAGGGGATATAGTATTTGAAACCAAAAGTGGAGAATTAATCCACATGGTTGTGGGAAACCCAACTACTTACACAGAAAAACTTGATCTTGAGAAAACAAAAGAAGGAAAGTTATTAATACCTTTCAGTGCTGTAATTGCAATGGGAGATTTCATGGTTATTGCAGAAGAAGATATTGTTTAATTTTTTATTTTTCTATTTTAAATTAAATTCGCTTTCTAAGAATTTATGTATTTTGACTTAGTGTGGGTTGATCCTGAAAGTTAATTCACTATCTTTTTTATTATTTTAATGCCCTCTTTAATTATTTTTTTACCTTTAGAAGAAGTCTCAAATTTCTTCCTGTCTTGTATGTGCTTTAGTCTTCCTAATAATTTATAAAATTCAAGTCTTTTTTTGTAATTTTTTGGTAGTCTTACATATTTAGAATATTCTGAATAGAAATATTTCCTAAACTTAGGAAACTTATTTAGGGCCCATTCTGATTTGTATACTTCTCTAATTGGATCTCCACTCATACAAATTTCAAAATCAAAAATACCTGTTATTTTACATTGACCTCCAATTAAAGTTACTTTAATGTTGCTTCCATGGTAGTCATTATGAATAAATCTTGGTTTATTTCTTATATTCATTAATTCTTTATTTTTTTCAATGTAGTTTTTTGCATTTTGAAGCGTAGTTTTGTCTAAATAATTATTATCCTCAATTCTACCAATATATCTTGATAATTCTTCCATGATTAAATCATACCAAGATATTGGATTTACTTTTAATTTTTCATCAAAATACCCAAAATTATCAAAAGTTATTGAATTCATCTGACCAGCATATCTTGCAAAGGAAATAACGAAATCTTTTTTATTTTTTATTTTAGAAACATCTATTTCAGTAAAATCCTTTCCTTGAATTTTGTCTTCTATTATGTAAGAGTATTTAATTAATTCTTTTGAATCATCAAATTTTATAATTTTAGGAACTGGAAAATTAGGATATTCTTCAAGAATCCTTTTTATTACATTTTTTTCTAAATAACCCCTCTTTTCAAAAGCTTTATCTTCTATAATCTTTATTATTACTTCTCTGTTAGGATTTTTGAGTTTAACTTCAAAGATTGGAAAGTTAAATCCTTTAGGTATTACCTTTTTTGATATAATCTGAGAATTCTTCCACCTATTTTTTATTATCTTGAATAAAATTGAATCATAGCTCATTTTTTTATTAGAGTAAAGAAAGTATATAAATTTTCTTATAAAGTAAGGCTGGGCAATATATGACTTTTTTTTATTTTTTTACTAATTCTTTATATTAAATTAATTAAATATTATTTTTATAATTATGTATAATACTAAAGATAATCTCGTTTTCCAATACATAATTTTTTAATTGTTCTTGGCATAATACTAAATGGAAAATTTATTGGTTTACTTTTATTAGCAATAAAGCATTCTTGTGCAATTTTCCAGTATGAAGAATTCTTATAATTAATTGCAAACTCAACATTTTCCTCTTTATTAGCTTCCTGCATTAATTCTGTAATTTTAAGATTAGGATTATCTAAATAAAGTTCAACAATTCTTAATCCTAATGTATCTGCAATATATTCATTTTCTGTATCTCCATTAGTTCTGTTAATTAATGAATTTTTCCAAACATCCCCCCCTAAAGAGTTTGCTAATGAACCTAAATGAGTGCATTTTTCTTTTTGCAAAAGTTTTTTTGCTTTTTTCATGTTTATTTCATTATAAATAATTTGGAATGTAATTATCGCAGCTTGGCATGATATGTTTTCTAATTTTTTTGTTTCGGCAGGATATAAATAAGAAGCTAAAGCTACAAGACCCTTTGTCCAAAATTGTTTATTTTTACTTACACTCATCCAAGGTTTTACATTAAAACACATATCTAAATTTAATGCATAAATTGTTTTTAATATATTCTTATCTGGAAAAGGAGTATATGCTAATAATTGTAAAATTTGTTTACTTACAGGTATTGAAGCATATGCTTTTGCAATATCTCTTGCAGAAGATTTTGGACTTAAATGATATTCTAACTCTTGAAATCTTTCAATTGCTATTTTTGGAATTAAACTCATAAAAGTTGAGATTCTGTAGGAATATTTAAATATTTGCAATCTGCACAATTAAAATCCACAATATTTAAATAGGAATCAATTATAATTAGTTATAAATATTAATATTATCTTAATAAAAGAGTTAAAATGGTAAAAAAGATGGTAAAAAAAGAAAAAACAACTAAAAAGAAAAGCAAGTATGAACATTTATTCTATAAACAAGAAACAGCTTGGAAGAAAATAGATAAAAATAAAGCATTTGCATTTGCAGAAGATTACAAGAAATTTCTGGATAAATGCAAAACAGAAAGAGAAGCAGTAGAAGAAATAGAAAAAGTTGCAATAAAAAAAGGTTATTCTGATTTCACAAAACTAAAAACAATTGCAAAAAATCAGAAACTCTATTATAAAACAAACAAGAATCTTATTCTTGTGAATCTTGGTAAACTTGATAATATTAAAGTTATAGCTAGCCATCTTGATTCTCCAAGATTAGATTTAAAACCAAAACCAGTTTTTGAAGATTCAGATTTAGCTCTATTAAAATCTCATTATTATGGTGGCATAAAAAAATATCAATGGGTTAATAGAGCATTAGCAATACATGGATTTGCAATATTAAAAGACGGCAAAAAAAAGAATATTGTAATAGGAGAATCTGATAAAGATCCTGTTTTTGCAATATCAGATTTATTGCCACACTTATCTAAAAATCAGTATGAAAAAAAAGTGTCTGATTTTATTGCAGCAGAAGATTTAAACATAGTTATAGGAAATCTTCCATTAGAAGATAAAGAAATAAAAGAAAATGTAAAACTAAATGCATTGAAAATATTAAATGATAAATATGGGGTAACTGAAAAAGATTTTGTAACAGCAGAATTAGAAATTGTTCCTGCAGAAAAAGCAAGAGATGTTGGGTTTGACAAAAGTATGGTTGGAGGTTATGGGCAGGATGATCGGGTTTGTGCTTATACATCAATGCAAGCATTACTTAATTCCAAAAATAAACAAACATCATTAGCTGTTTTTGTGGATAAAGAAGAAATAGGGAGCCAAGGAAAATCAGGAGCAAAATCTAAATTTATCTTTAATTTTTTATCAGAGTTATTATTAAAATTAAAAAGTAAGAATAATGCTTTTGATATATTGAAGAATGCAGAGTTTCTGAGTGCAGATGTAACTTCTGCAGTTAATCCAAACTTTAAAGATGCACAAGACACAAACAATGCATCTTATATTGGCAGGGGAGTTTCTATGGAAAAATATGGTGGTGGTGCAGGAAAATACTCTACAAATGATGCTGACACAGAGTATATTCATAAGTTAGCAACTCTATTTGATAAGAATAAAGTTATGTGGCAAACAGGAGAAAATGGAAAAATAGATCTTGGTGGTGGGGGAACAATAGCAATGTATTATGCAGAATATGGTTGTGATATTATAGATATTGGCCTGCCTGTTCTTGGAATGCATTCTCCATTTGAGATGACCAGCAAAGCAGATGTTTACTCTGCATACCTTGCATATAAGGTCTTTTATGAAGATTGATTTTTTTTAATTTTGTTTTAAATAATCTTGGTCAATCACTTGAAAATTTTTATCTACTGGTATTGCGAACATATCTTGTATTAAACGCATGCCACATTTTTTTATTATTTCTATGGGAACTTCATTTCCTGAAATATTATTAGATACTAATTCAACAAGATAATTTTTTATTTTTACTTTTGGATATAAACGAGAAAATAAGTTCCCCCTGATAATTTCATCTGGTAGAAATGTTTCAAGTGATGATAGTATTTTGTATACTTTATTTGTTTTTATAGCTATTTCTTTATTACTGTACTGAGAAGTCATAACCTCCTGTAGTTTTCTTGTAACTTCAGGATGAATTTGATGGACCCCACATATATGGGTATAAGTAAAAGTTTCATATTCTATAATAAATGCGCCTGTGTGTGTTTTTCTTTTTTTTGAATCAAAAATGTGGTACCCCCTCGATTTAAAGAATTCAATTCCTGCAATTTCATAGACTCTTTTTCTAAACTCCTCTCTTGCTTCTTTAGATAATGATTTTATATAATTTAATTCTTGGCTAAATCTTTCTTTTTCTTTTATTTCTTCTTTTTTAAAAAGAATACCCTGCGATTTATCAAAATCCCCCCAAAGAAATGCAGGATTGTTTCTTGCTCTAAGATATCCTAGCAAGCCTGCAGTGTTATCATCAACAGGAGTTAACATTTGTTCTTTTTCTATTTCTGTTAATATTTTTAATGCAATTAATTCTAATTCATCTTTTCCATTAAGCATTAACTACAAGAATTTATTATTCTTTATAAATATTGCTATGTGTAACTACTTGATAGTTATTTTTGTAAGGTTGGAAAATTACTGCAAAGTGTGGCAAAAAGGACATTCATACTTTTTTGCTTTTTTATTCATCTTAAAACTTATTCCTTCATGAAATTCTTCTCTTGTGATACATTTTGGATTTATGCAGCAGTCACTTTTTCCATGATAAGTTTTAAATGCCCATTTCTTAACTCTTTTTCCATTTTCAAACTTAGAAACAACACAACTTGTTTCTTTAGAAATATCTCTAAAAATTGCAATTAAATTATCTAACTCTTTAGTCCACTCAAATTTACCATGCATTTTTATAACATCTTTTTTAATAGAATGTTCATGTTTGCCTTTAACATTACTTGCAAGGATTGTTGTTGAATGCGGGATTAATTGATTTATAATGCCCTGCATAGAAATACCACAACCAAAAGGAATATGGTCAATAACATAACCTTCTTGAACATATGCTGTTGTGAATTTTTCCATTGTTTTTTTAGGTTTAATATTAGATAAATCTTTTTTAACAAATCCAAAATCACTGGTGTTAAGAGACTTGATTATATTAATTAAACTAAAAAGATCATTCTCTATGGCATAATAAGCCATAGCCATTCTTGTTGCAAGACCAAAATCAGATTGAATATCACTAAAATTCCAAGAATGATAACGCAGAGTATCATTGATTTCTTTAACTTCTTTATCTATTGGTCGTGCATGCATAAC
>Ga0222697_1000511_pt1 | contig 16549 bp, 30 predicted proteins | sample AntAcemetage1402_FD_179835 | JGI IMG/M metagenome (GOLD analysis project Ga0222697, IMG submission 179835) | Saline water microbial communities from Ace Lake, Antarctica - #1402 | ecosystem: Environmental > Aquatic > Non-marine Saline and Alkaline > Saline | place: Antarctica: Ace Lake... | reverse complement strand
TAAATAAAATATAGTCTGGTTCAGGGACTGAACAACGGACTTAAAACAAAAACACGGTGAGGTGTTCTCGTTGGAGAAGTCTATGAAACGTGAAACACACAAGTCTTTAGCTTGTGGGTAGTTCATTATGTTCTACTCTAAAATCCATAATTATGCAAAAATTATTTGTTCAAAAACATTTTTCAAATTTTCAGTTATTTTTTTTCTAGTTGGTTTATTCCAAATACCATCCCAATTTTCATTTTTAATAACAGACATTTTAAATGCTTTAAATTGTCTATCAACTACAAACATTGGAACTTTTGATCTATCAACTCCTTCATTTAAATCATTTTTGATTCTTTCTTTAGCAAGTTCAACATTAGGTTCAAAAATAATTGCAATTTTAGATATATTTTTGAAATTTTTCAAAAATGAATTTCTCCCTTTTCCAGATACTCCAGTTGCATCAAAAACACCATATCCATATTTATCTAATGTTTCTTTTAATCTTGTTTTTGCTAATTTCCAAACATAACCATCTTTTGATATATCAGATACATCACCACAAACTTCTTTACGAATTGAATCTGGGGATACAATTATATCATTTAAAATTATATTAGTATCGTTTAAAAATTTAATAACTTCAGGAAAATCATTTAAGAATTTATTTTTTAAATAATAACTTTTTCCTGATCCTGAAATTCCCACACAAAAGAATAATGTTTTTTTCATAATGTTTTTTCTTTCTTTTAATTTTTTACATTGGACCTATTAGTTGCAGTTTTGAAAAATATTCCGAAAGAGTAATTTGTTTCTTTTAAACTATAAACGTTATATGAACTCTAAGCACCGCACTAAACATACACAAACCGTTATAAACAATAAAAATTATTAATTATATTCATCTAATCCTACATGACTATCTTCATCATCACTAACATATCGTTCATATTCATTAAGTAAATCGTCATCTTTCCATCTTGTTTTATCATTCGGGTGCATACCATCATTATGAACAGTTTGAAAAACACTATATGACCATTTAAATTTAACATAGGGTTGACAATTTTCATTAACTTGTCTTAATTTAGTTATAGGTAATTTTGAATAAATTTTTGAATTTTCACATTCCCAAACAAAAACAACATAATTACCATCAATTTTAATTTCATATAATTTATGTTCTCCTTTTAATATTTCTCCTGTTTTAGAATGGGTTTCAATTTCATTTTTTTCATTATCTGAATCTTTAATTTCACCTGAATTACATGAAATTAAAAATATACTCATACATATTAGTAATAATTTAAATATTTTTTTCATTTTAATTAATTTTTAAATTTAATTTTTAAATATAATCATTTTTTTCATTTTTTAACGTTATATGTTTAATAATTTCAGCGATGATTTTTTCTTCACTAACTTCTTCTTCTATTTGCTCATCGGTTTTATCATTTTCAAATTCTTCCGAGCCATAGGCACACTTTTCTATTTTATTCCAAGCGTTACCATCTTTCGGGATATATGCTCTCATTTTGTTGTTATTACCCCAATAGAGTAAAAAACATATAGGATATTCCCAATCACCTCCTGCATTTACGAAATAAACGTGGAATCCAGGTTTCAATTCCATGTATCCAACAGGATAGTTTGAATAGCTTTCTGGGTACTCCATTGATGTAAAATTTTCGAAATCAAAATCTACTTTTTGTAAGTCTTTTCCGATATCTTTAGTACCCTTTTGATATCCTATATTCCAAGGAAACGCTTCATAATCTGGGTCATTTTCATCTTTTTCTAAATCATCATCGGTAGGCATATATAATTTAACCTTTTCCAAGAATTCTTCTTTTGTAATTTCTGTGTAATAACGTGCCATAATTTTTTATATTTTTAAGTTGTTCTTTAATAAATTCTTCGTAAACATTGATTTCATAATAATTTGTGCAAATATACAACAATTATTTTAATTTCAAAATTTAATTAAAATATATTTTGTTTTATCTATGTAAAATTTAATATATAATTAAAAATCATTCAATATATGATATTAGATAATGAAATAATTATAAAAAAACATCCACATTATTATAAAATAATTTTAGAATTATATAATAATACAGATGAAGAATATTATAAAATTCCTATTAATAAATTATCAAAAAATAGTCATATGAAAATAAAGGTAAAATGTGATATTTGTGGAAAAGAAAAAATATTAACATATTCTAAATATAATAAAAATATTAAAAAATATAATATTTATTCTTGTTCTGAAAAATGTGCAAAAATTAAAGTTAAATTAACAAAAAAAGAATTATATGATGATGAAAATTATAATAATATGAATAAAAATAAATTAACAAAAAAAGAATTATATGATGATGAAAATTATAATAATCGAGAAAAATTTAAAAATACAAATTTAAAAAGATATGGAGTTACTCATTATAATAAATTAAAAAAATTTATTAAAAAAATACAAGATACTAAATTAAAACGTTATAATGATAAAAATTATAATAATAATGAATTAATGAAAAAAACAATTCTTGATAAATATAATACTAATTGTACTTTAAAATTAGAAAATATTAAATTAAAAAGTAAAAAAACTAAAATAGAAAAAATAAAAAATAAATATAATGTAGATATCCTTGATATAAATGGAAATATTTATAAATGTAAATGTGAAAATAATCATATATTTGAAATAAATTCTCATTTATTATATGATAGAAATAAATATAATGTTCAAATATGTCCAATTTGTAATCCAATAGGTCATCAATATTCATATAAAGAAAGGGAAGTCTTAGAATATATTGAATCAATTTATAATGAAAAAATTATTTTAAATTCAAGAAAAATAATTAATCCATATGAGTTAGATATTTATCTTCCAGATTTAAATTTAGCATTTGAATTTAATGGTATTTATTGGCATAGTACAAAGAAAAAAAAGAATAATTATCATAAAAATAAATCAGATTTATGTGAAGAACAGAATATTGATTTAATACATATTTTTGAAAATGAATGGGACACAAATAAATCAGAAATAATAAATATAATTTATAATAAAATACATAAAAAGAAATATAAAAATATTGATTATTTATTTGAAGATGATGAATTTATATATGAAGATAGATGTTTTAATTTAAAAACAAATAAATTAAATTTTATATATAATACTAATCCAATAATAATTTCATTAGATAGATATGATATTGCATTACCGGGATATAATATATATTTAAAAAATAAGAATAATTAAAAAATGGCAATAAGAACATTTGAATTTATAGAAGTACAATATGATAAATTAAGTAATCAGATAAATAATTGGTTAAAAACTGTTTATAGTAAAGTTGATATTTTATTTAATTCATCAAGTCCTTATGGACAAATTAATAATGTACAAAAAGAATTATTTCAACATAATTTATTATATTTAAAAAATACAGTTAAAGTATTAGATATAGAAAACACAGAAAATGTGAAAGTTATTCAACAAACTTCAAGAATTGCTGGACATAATCCGGGAAGAGCAATATCAGCAACAGGCACATTAAAATTTAAATTAAAACCAGGAATAGATATTTCAAAAGAAATAAAAGATTCAGTTCTTATTATCCCAAATAATTTATTATTAAAAAATAAAAATAATTCATTAAACTATATTGCAAAATTAAATTCTGATAGAAATATTTATTCTATTAATTTACCAGGAAGTGAATTTTTTCTTCCAATAATACAAGGAAAATTTGAAACTCAAACATATACAGGTGATGGAACATATAATCAATCATTTTCAGTAAATATTCCAAATTCTGCACAAATTGAAAATTTTAATTACACTATAACATATAATTCAATTGTATTAACAGTAAAAGATCATTTATATGATATGCTACCTAATGAATATTCTTGTTTTGTTCGTTCAGGATTTAATGGTGGTTTAGATGTTTATTTTGGAAATGAAAATCATGGATTTTTACCTGCAGCAGGGTCTTTAATAGAAGTTGATTATCTTTTATCTGATGGATCTTTGGGAGAAATAATGAATCCTATTAGTAATGAGTGGAAAATTGAAGGAGATGTAAAAGATGGACAAGATAATATATTAAATATGGATAAATTATTTAATATTACTACTGAAAATGATGTAAATTTTGCATCAGATGGAGAAAATATAAAATTTACAAAAAATATTATCCCTTATGTTTCAAGAAATTTTGTTTTATCAACACCAAATCAATTTATTTTTCATTTAAAAAGATTAAATTTATTTTCAAAAGTAAATGCATTTAATATGTTAGATGATAATAATTTTGGAATTAGTGAACAATTAGTTGATTTATCCGCTGAGAAAATAAAACAAAGTGTAAATAATAATGATTCATATGATAAAATTATTACAGCTGTAAATGATTTTAAATCAGTATATGGTAAATATAAAACAACAATGAATGATAATCAAATTTATTTATATTTAATTCCAGATATTACTAAATATTTTAATGATAATGTAAATTATTTTAATATACCATTTGATGTATTTTATTTAGATGAAGAAGAACAAGATAAAACATTATCATATTTAAAATTATTAGGAACGGTTTCAATAACAACAAATATAAAAATTATACAACCAAAAATATCAAGATATGTAATGCATGTATATATTAGAAGATATTCAGATGCAAATGAGGAAAATATTAAACAAGAAATTATATCATTATCTTCTGATTACTTATTAAATAATGAAAGATTTGATAGAATACCAAAATCTGATTTTGTTACATTATTTAAAGATATTGATGGTGTTGATTCAGCATCAATATATTTTGTATCTAAAAAAAATGAAGATTATCATGCAAAAAATATTCAATTAGGATATGAAAAATCTAATGTTATATCTTCTAATAGTAGAAAAAATATTAAAACAAAAAATATATTAAGTGAACCATCTATCATAAAAGATGGTCAAATACAGAGTATTTATGATGATAATAAATTATTAGGTATTGATATTGTTCATGGTGATATAGTAATTGAAAAAGATGAATATGCTATAATAAGAGGTGGATTTAGAGATAGAAATGGTATTTGGTATTCTGAAAATCCAAATGAAAATACATTAAATTCTATTAATATCGTTTTTGATGGCATTACAGAACAATAAAATATAATAAACATAAATGATAGAAAAAGAATCACAAATAACAGAAAAATATAATTTAAATCATAGACATGATTCAAATTTACATAGAGGATTTGATTATGAAACAAATTTATTTAATAAATTATTATCTAATGTTATGTTTGGAAATGATACATTAAGAGAATTTTTACTTGAATTACAAAAGAATGCAGTATGGATGATTGAATCTACATTACCTGTAAGGAACTGGTTTAATTACACAGTTAATCGTTATTATAATAAACATAATAATTAAAATTGCACAAATTGATATTAGAATTTTAATATATAAAAATATAAACTATATGATGATTACTATCAAATGAACGATATTTTCCGGTTGGTTTTTCAGTTTTAAATGTAAATTTTAGAATTTTTTTTAGCTTCATTAAAATCTTCCCAATTTTTCATAATTAATTTATATTCTTTTTTATTATATATTAAAACTTAATTAAAAAAAAGAATATAAATATTTATGATCAATATAGATAATCAAGATAATAATCAAGATAATAATCAAGATAAATTACCTAACAAAGATGAACAAGGGGAATTAGCTAAAAAATATGGAGTACCAGTTGGTTCATTAGCTTGTCCTCATTGTGGAACAATAACAAGTGGTGCCATATCATCTCCTATTTGTGTTGTATGTGGAAGAAATATGTTTGAAGATTTTGAAAATGATACTGAAAAAAGACTTATAAGAATTGAAAAAATTAATAAAATCTTAAATGAAGAAGAAACACAAATTGCGTGGAAAAATCAAAGAGATAAAATTAGAAAACTACAAAAAATATGCACAAAATAAATCTTAAAGAATTAGAAAATGACACTATTATGGCATATGATAATCATAATATTCTCGTGAGAAAAATTTATACAAAAATAAATTTTTCAGAAAATATATATTTTATAAATACTGGTTATTTCCCAAATAATATAATAATTAATAGTAGTTTATTATTATATATTACTGATTTTCCATCATTTGTTTATAGTTCATTTAGAAATAATCTTGAGGATGATATTATATTATATGGTAATCTTCCAGGTCGAATAAAATTATTCGTAGATAATTCTAATATATTAAAAGAAAATGAATTTGATTTTTTTAATAATGTTAATCAATGGAAGAAAGATATGCAGAAAAGATATAGAAAACAAAAATTAACAAAAATATTAAAATGAAAAATTGAGCATATTATGGATATGATATGGGAGGATCATATGAAGTAATAATTAAAAATAAGAAATATATTGAATTCTTGAATAGAAAATATTTAAAAAATATGAGAACATTATCATTACGTCAAAGAACTAAACTAAATTTAGTCATAAATTTTGTATTATTTTAATTGTATTTTCATCATTTAATAGATTTTCTAATCCAAAATGTTTATTTTTTAATTTAATTAATTCATCATATGAAACCCATTTATAATTTTCACTTTCCCAATCTAAAACTGGAATAAATTCATTTTTAATTATACCAATAAAATTATAATATTTAAATTGTCCATTTGGATTTTTAAATATTAATGCATCAATTAATTCAATATCACCATCATATTTACTTTCTTCCCAAAATTCTCTTTTAACTGCATCTTTGATATTTTCATCTGTATCAATTTTTCCACCCCAAATATTCCAGGTATTTGGTTCATTTACATATTTTGATCTATAATTTATTAAAAATCTTTTAGTTGTTTTTGAATATGGTAAAACTCCTGCACCTAAATTTCCCCAGAATGGTTCATCTAAATCATTATCAAAAGATGCGTGAGCACCAGATCCAAAAATCTCATATGCTTTTAAATATATCATAATTATTCTTCTTCCCAATTTTCTAATGCAGAATCTATTGCTTCTACAAATAGATTTTCAAGATAATTTTTTAAATCTTGTACTGATGGATATTCTCCTTTATTTTTTTTATTTTTTTATTTAATTTTTTTCATATGCCATTAAATTTTCCATAGCATCATCAACATTAGATATTAATAAAACTCCACTAATTTCATTTGGTGTTAATTCAGTTAGTTGATTTATTATATTTGTTGCTTTTTTTATATTTCCAGAATACCACATTTCTATTGCATCTTGAATTGCTTGAGCAATTTTATTTTCATTTATAATTTTTTCATTAGTATTTTTCTTATTAGTATAATCACTATTTAACCAATCATCAAAATAAGTTACATACATATTTTCAATATGTTCATCTGTACCAGTGTGTCTTTTCTTTTTACTTGTTCTTTTATATTTTTTAGGTTTTTTAGAACCTTTTGAACCAAAATGCGTTCTTTGATCATATGCAGGTAAATCTCCACTTCCCGGAGTGGACCCAGCAACGTCTCCTGGTATTGGACTTACGGTTGGTGCAACAATAGCACCCATTCCAGTTGTATTTCCCGCAGTTGCATAGGCAGTTCCACCACCTTCACCATCTTCATTTATTTTTTTGAAATTATCAAAAGTTTTAATTGATTCTTTGATTGTTTCTTCTTCTTTTTCTTCTTCATCTTTAACATCTGGGATTCTTTCAGGATCAACTTCTTTAGTTTCTTTGTCTTTATCTTCAGTGTTTTCAGGAGTTTCTATTTTTTCATCTTTATCTAATTCTATTTTTTCAAATAAAGAAAATTTTATTATTTTCATATAAATATAAATATTATTTTTAATTATATATTAAATTTCTAATTCTTTTTTTTGTATCTTTGTAAAAAATTAATTAAAAAATAGAAAATGTTAAAAATATTTAATAATTATAATTTAATTCAAAAAAATTTTAAATATTGGAAATTAGAATTATTTTGGCATAATTGGAATAATTTTGAAGAATTAACCATAGAATTGAATTTAATAGGATTTAATAGAAAATCAAATAAAATTGGAAAATTTATAAAATCATTTTATGTTTATACTTATTATTCAGAATCTAAAAATGATGCTATTAATAGTGAAGAATTTTTACTTTATGAATTTTATAAATATTTAAAAAATATTAATATTAACATACATGAAAAAGATGATTATAAACAAATAAAAGATAAACATAGTAAAGCATAAAGAGGAAATTAGAAATATACAAAAAACATTTACAAATAAACAAAAAAATCTTAATATCACTTTTAAACATGATATTTTTAAAAAATTTCAAAGAGAAGAGAAATTAAAAAACATAATAAAAAATATAGTAAAAAAAATAAATAATGAAACAATATAAATCAATAGATTATTGGAATAAGGGAATTTTTGGTTCTCCTATAATTGCTTTTGATAAACTTGATGGTTCAAATATTAGATCGGAATGGAATAGAAAACAATCAAAAAATTCAAATGAAGGATTTAATAAATATGGAACCAGACGACAATTAACATCTATTCAAGATGAACAATGGGGTAATGCTGTGAATTTATTTATGAATAAATATTCATGTCAATTAAATAAAATATTTAGAGAAGATAAAGATTTTAGAAATGCAAGAACTATAACAGTATTTGTGGAATATTATGGATCAAATTCATTTGCAGGTTGGCACAATCCTAATGATAAAATGGATGTAACATTATTTGATATTGATGTATTTCAAAAAGGAATTTTAAAACCAAAAGATTTTATTAAAAAATTTGAACATTTAGGAATTCCAGATATTATATATGAGGGAAATTATAATCAATCATTAATAGATAATGTTAGAAATAATGTTTATGATTTATCAGAAGGTGTTGTTTGTAAAGGTATAACTAAAACTAAAAGAAAAAAAATTGAACAAATACACATGAGCAAGATAAAAACTATTGAATGGTTGCAAAAAGTAAAAAAGAAATATGGTCAAGATAAATTATTAGAAGAATTAAATGGGGATAAAAGTTTAATGATATAATATTTATTATATAAATATAATTGACAATCAATTAATTAGTGCAGACAAATTAATTGCAGAAAAATATTTTGAAAAGAAAAGAAAACTAATCAAAAAAGATATAATAGAATTTATTAAGAGAATTAAAAATGAAAAATATATTAAAATGAAAAATAAAATATTGTTAAATATACAAAAAAAAGATTTTAAAAAAATTTATATATTTATTTTTAATAAATATTTAATTAAAATTTTAAAAGATATTCGTATTACATATGAACATTCATATATTCGTATTACATATGATAGTAAAAAATATTTTCTAAATTATGGTAGTATGAATAATTTAAAAGATAATTATTTCAATATTTCTGATTATGAAATAATTGATTATAATCAAATAATAAGAGTATCAAAATTAAAGAAAATATTAAATGAAGAAAATGAAGAAAATATACATAAATATATAAAATAAAAATTTTGAAAAAGCTAATATATTTTTATCAAATATTGGAGATAAAGTTGTATTTTCTTAATAAAATCTCTAATTTAAACAGAATAAAAAAAATTAAATAAAATACTTATTAAAAATTAAAAATTATGTCAACACCATTTAAAAATATCACAGGAAATAAAATTTTAAACAACATTAAACAATTTCACAAGAAATACACACTATTATCACAATTAATGATTTTAAGTTCAATTGGACTTTTATATTCATTTTTTGGATGTGTAAGTGGAAGACCAAGTTTTCTCACAATAATTTTTCAAATTTATATTTTATATTTCTCAGGAAAATATATTTTTGATAGATTTGGTTCTAAAAAACTATTAACTATTTTTGGTTATAGTTCAATAATCACAGGATTAGGTTATCTTTTATTAATGGGTCCATTAGGATTACCATTTATTGTTACTTCAATTTTACCAATTGTTATATTTTCTGGAGTTATGTCAATATTTGTTGCAATGGGAACAATGATACCTAATCAAGAATTGTTAATGTTTGGAATTGTTAATGTTAAATTTAAATGGTTAGTTATTGGATTTATTGTTTTAGCAATTATAGGTAATTACTTTACTCTTATTGGTGCTGTATTTGGATTTGTGTCAATATATATTCATAAACAGAATAATAAAAAAGTTAAAAAAGAAGAATTTAAACAAAAAATAAATTTTAGATCTAAAACAAATAAAACAAAATATAAAAAATATAAAACTCCTCAAAGTGAAATTGACACTATTCTTGACAAAATTTCAAAAAATGGTTATACATCATTAAACAAAAAAGATAAAGAAACATTATTTAATCTTAAAAAATAAAGTTTTAGTAAAGGATTAAAACATTAAATTGCAATTAGTGTAAGAGAAAAAAAATTATTAAAAAAAATAATTAAACATCATCAAAAAATTAGATTTAAAATTAATATATACTTAAAATGTATTAATATTTTATATGATAACTAAATTTAAATTATTTGAAAACACAGATAACCCAATTAAGAAATTCACTATTCCCAGAACTTTATTAAAATATCAAAAAATACCAATTTATGATTTATCTACAATTCAAGATTGGAAAACTAAAATAATATCTTGTAATTCTCCATCAGAAGGAAATAAAATTGGAGATTGGGATAGTGTTGGATATGTTTTAACTTCTCAAAATTCAAAACATATAATTCCTGTTGCTCGTGCTGATGAACATCATAATGGTTATGATTTGTTATGGGATTTAAAAAATAAAAATTTAATTAAAGATATTAATTATACATCATTATTTTATACTAATAATTATTTTTACTATGAAAGTAAAACTGATAAACAAATTAAAAAAGATTTAAAAGCAGTAAAAAATTATTTATCTTATGGAGGGTTTAATACTAATTTATTAGTAAATTATATTAATGATTATTATAATTATGATATTCATATAGATTTAAAAACATTTATAAAATATAATGGAGATATTTCTCATTTAGAAAAATATATTAAAGATTTTGGTAATTTATCAGAAGAAGGAAAAGATTTAATTGATTTTTTTAAAATGTTTTCATTTAAATTAAACACTTATCATACAAAAGAAAAAAATCCAAAAGAAATTTCAGATTATATAAAATGGTATATAAATGATTTAAAAATATTTAAAAATATTGATTTTTTAAATATATTATATTATAAAAATGAATTAATAAAAGCTGCAAATAAATTTAATACAGAAAAAATTGAACAATTAATATATAGTCATAATGGATTAAAAAATAAAATACATCAAATGTTAAGACAAAAAAATAAAAAATTAAAACCATTTTTTAATAATATTGATTTAGCCTTATCTAAAATGAATATGATTAGTGCAATAAAATAATAAAATAATTATCCCTTTCACTCCTTCCTAATAAATATATACAATATAAAATTTAATATATAAAAATAAAAATTTATATGAAAGTAATGAAAACAATTAAATTATATGAAGAATATATTAATTCTTCATCAAATAGAATATCAACATTATTAAAAAACATGGTCACAATGTTAAATAATACATTTGGTGGTAATAATAGTCATTTAGGTCAAAAAGATTTAGAAACAATTTCACTAATTGATGTTGAACAATCCAATTCTACTGATATTAATGAAAAAAATATAGTAATGCGATTTTCAGATGATCAATTTCAATATCAAATGATATTTGTTATTAAATTAGAAGATGTGAAAGAAAATGAAAATATAACTAAGGGGTATATGAAAATTAAAATATATGATGGGGTAGAAGGTCAAATGTTGCGAGAATGGCAAGCTAATTTAGAAATTCAAGTTTCAACAAACGAACAAGAAAATGAAGAAGGAAGATTTTATGTTAAAGTTGGAGAAAATGAATCACAAATGCAAGGACAAGAAATGCAAGGACAAGAAACTCAACCAAGTTCAAATTTGGATTTTATGGAAAATTTCATAATTCAAAAAATTGGATTTTTAAAAGAAACCTTAGAATAAAAAATAAAAAATGAAAATATGAAAATTATAGCCAATCATTATATCCTTAGATATTTTAGTAAAATAGATTTATTTACTGTGGATTTAGGAACAAATCTCACTGGTGCAGTTGAAACTAAAAAAACAAATAATAAATTCAAATTAATAATTAAAGATGAATTTATTAAAAAATATCAAAATATTAATGATACTTTTATACAAAAATATGGTAATATTGGTAATCTTGTTTTTTATGAAGATCCTAAATTTTCTCAATTTGAATTTCATATTTATAATAATGATAAAATATATGAAATAAATGCAACAAATGAAGATTTAGAAGATGATCCATCAACATATTTAATAAACGCATTAATTGCTATTGAAAATGCAGAAAAATCTATTCCTGAAGAATATGATATGATAAAAAATGTAGTTTATACTACTGGAGATGATATTTCTACTCCTGATTTATCTTTACCAAAAGATCAATATATTGATGAATTAATAAATTATAGAAAAAAAATAGATAAAGATAATGAGTAAAAAAATAATGAGTAAAAAAACACAAAATATACCTCAAATAAAACAAAAACATATTGGTACAGACTTAGGAACAATTGATCAAATTTTTAATAATATAAATAAAGAATTAAAAGATAAAAAATTTTCAAACATTAAAAATTATCTTAATAAAGATAAAGATGAAAATAAAGATGAAAATAAAGATGAAAATAAAGATGAAAATAGTGAAATAAATCCTCAACAAAAATTGTTTAATTTCATTGATGATGATTTGAAAAATGAAAAAATAATAAATGATAACAATAATTCTAATAATGACAATATTAACAATGAAAATAAAACAACTCAAACAATTCAAACAGAAATTATTCAAGAAAATAATGCCGAAAATAATACTAAAGAAAATCTAAATGATATTTAATTTTTTATATTCATAATTTTTTTGTAATTTTGTAAAAATGTTAATTATAATTTATGAGTAAGGGAAAAAAATATTGGAATTATAGATATCCCATAGAGAGAAAACCTAATAATTTTAAAGTTGTTGATGGGAAAAATAAAATATTTTCATCAAAAATTGATATGATAATATCAATTCCTATGGAATTTGATATGGAATGGTTGTGTCCCAGCGTAATATCTATTATTATTGTTCCATATCATATTAATAATTATATAATTGATGAAGATATATTGAAAGAAGATTTATCAAATATTTTTAATACTAATGGGATTTATAATATTAATGAAGATATTCATAATGCAAATATAGAATATAAAATTTCTCATTTTAAAAGAGATGGAGGACATTTTCCATTCATAAAACAAATTTTATTTAAAGATAAAACAAAAGGTGAAATATGGGTAAAAAATTATGAAAGAAAACAAAAATTATTAAAATTACTTGAAGAATGATAAAAAGAACATATAATAAACAATCTAAACATAAATATTGGAAAATAATAATTGGTTGGAGGCTTCATCATATTCATATTCCTATTCAATTAATTGCTTATGGATTTAATGCAAAAGGGCCCCAAAAATGGGATTACAAAAATTGAAAACATACTTTTATCAATATGAATATGTAACAACTTCCAGAGAATTAGCTTTAAGTAATGAAGATATTCTGCTAAAGGAATATTATAAATTTATTCAGAAAAAAATTGAAATAACAAAAAATAATTTTAAAAATGAAAAAAAAGTGTATTTTGAAGAATTAAAAAAAATTGAATTAAAAGAAATAAATAAATTAAAAAAAAGTTTGAATAATGTTAAAAAATTTGAAAGAGAAGATAAATTTAAAAATATATTAAATAAAAAAATTATATGAAATAAAAAAATTATATGAAATAAAAAAATTGTAGAAATTGATGGTAAATTTCAACATTGGATAATAGAAAACTGGAATGAATTAGAAATTATGAGAAGTGGACAATATTTACCATCTGAAAAATATTCAACTATTTTTGGTATTTCTTCAAAAGAAAAATTTAAAGATAAAGAATGAAAATATAATTTTGAAAATCAAATAAATTTTTGTATTGTGATTCAACCCATATTTGCAATGATGAAATTAAAAACAACATAAAAATATTATTAAAAAATTATAAAATGATAGAAAGAACAGATATGAAGATTATATATTGTAAATTAGAAAATACTAAATTATGTTATTATTTAATTAATAAAAAATTTAATATTGAGTTTTTCTATATTAGAGATTGGGAAATATATAATAAAATTATTATGAATAAGTTAGATAATATAAAATTTAAATATGTTTATTTTTATTTTACCAAATTTGTTATTGAAGATATTGGTCTTGATAGAAAAATAAATTTCATATCACCAATTCCAAAATATGATTTTGAAGATTATTTTAAAGATTATTTTAGAAATGAAAAATTAAAAAAAATTACAAATATTTAATTTAAAATGAAATTAAAAACAATACAAATATTAAATACAAATAAAGAATTCAAAAAATTAAATCAAAACTAAATTAGAAATCTCATCTATATGAATAAAAAATATTATTATGAGAATAACTGTAGAAAATCACCAAATTGAATGTTTTGAAAATGAATTAGATTATAAAAATTGGATGAAAGATTATACAACTCCCCCAATTTATCATGGAAAATTATATAATATACCATTAGATATAAAACAAATGTTTTCAAATAATTTTATTGTTTCTATTAAACGTCTTAATTATAATGAAGTTCAATATATTTTAATATATAAATAAAGAAAAATGGCATTAAAAGGAACAAGTTTAGTTGGTGGAACAGTTGGATTGTTTAATGTTGAAGATTTTAAAATTTTTGATGAAACAATATTTTTAGAACCTTGTTGTGGGGAAGGACATATTAGTAAAGTAATAGAACAATTATTTCCAAAAGTAAAAATTGAATCATCAGACTTAATTGATAGAGGATTTGGTATAGGTGGTATAGATTTCTTAAAAACAGAATATGATAAAAAATATGATTATATTGTCACAAATCCACCATATAAATTAGCTCAAAAATTTATTGAAAAATCATTGAAAATAACAAATAAAAAAGTTGTTATGTTTTTGAAAATTCAGTTTTTAGAAGGTATTGGAAGATATGATATGTTCAAAAATACTCCATTAAAAACTGTTTATGTTTTTAGTGGAAGACAAGATCCTTGGAGAGATGGTAAATCATTAAATCCAAAAACAGGAAAAAAATGGGGATCAACAATGTGTTTTGCCTGGTTTGTGTGGGAACATGGTTATAATGATGAACCAATAATAAAATGGATTCATCCTAATAAAACAAAAAATAAACAAAACAAACAAATAATATCAAAAATTGAAAAAGAAAATGATGATTATAATTTTTGGGATTAATAGAAAATTAAAAATAAATTTATGAAAAATTTTATAAAATATATAAAAATTATTAAATCAACATATATACAAGAAGATTGGTCAATTATTACTAAAACCGGGAAATTTTTTCTGAAACCTGCTTGGTTTGTTAGAAGTATTTTAGTTTGGATTTTTTCTCCTATATTATTTCTATTTACACTTATAGAAATTAAAATAAGAAAATTTTTAAGAAAATATCAAATAATAAAAATGATAACTTCTTATTTATATGAAAAATAATAAAGGAAAAATATCTGTTGAAAATAATGTCTGGAATTATAAAATTCGAAAAATTGGGATAGTAGATATTAATCCAAATTTTGGTATTTCTTTACAACAAAAAAATAATAAAATTGAAAAAAATTTTTATTGTGATAATCATTATCATGGCAAAAATCATGAAATATGTGATATTGATGAAATACCAATAACTCTCCTTGAAAAATTAATTCTTGATGATTATTCAGAATTTATAATTGATAGTGATTATTTACAAGCGTTTTTTCAAAAAAACAATAGAATTAATAAATTTAAAAAAATTGTTGGAAATAAAAATAAATTATTTCATAATTTATTTCATCTAATGAAAAAATATTAAGTACAAAGAAATCTTAATTTATTAATTAAATTATTAATTTCTTCTAAATTACTCTGCATAGCTGCTCTAGAATCTCCCCATTTTAATATTAAATTATCATAAATAGATAATTCATCAACTCTATCAATAATTTCTGTTATTCCATTTATATCACTTTTTAAATCTTCATTTAAGTTAAATTTTTTAATATGTTTCATATTAATATTTATTTTTAATTATATATAAAAATATAAAACTCTTATTTTAATTATTGTAGCGATAACAAGAATTGAACTTGTGCCTATGACTTATGAGATCACCGTCCTACCATTAGACCATATCACCAATTATGAGAAAGTAGAGGGATTCGAACCGATACCCGTCCAAAATAGTGTGTCTGTAACAAAAAAAGTTTCCAACAATTTAACAAGTTTAAAAACAACAAAACATTAAACTTAAAATTGTCAGAAACTATGAATTTAACAAAGAAACAAACAGAA
>Ga0222697_1000508_pt1 | contig 16556 bp, 40 predicted proteins | sample AntAcemetage1402_FD_179835 | JGI IMG/M metagenome (GOLD analysis project Ga0222697, IMG submission 179835) | Saline water microbial communities from Ace Lake, Antarctica - #1402 | ecosystem: Environmental > Aquatic > Non-marine Saline and Alkaline > Saline | place: Antarctica: Ace Lake... | reverse complement strand
TGGGTTTGGTCGCGATGCTAACTTGATTAAATTCGTAGATTCATAATTCCAACAATCATTATACTTAGATTTCCCCTTAGCACTATGTAAATGTGTTTTCCCAGCAAATTTAATAGTTAAATAATCGCTATTATTATCATCAATACACACACCTACCCAACTTTTATCCTTATTATCTATATTATGGCGTACCATTACCCAATCACCTTTTTTTATGTCAGACATTTATTAACACATTTTTAACCTCACACTTTAGAGGTATATTTTTATTCAAATACATTTTAATCATTTTCTTATTTGTGTTTTTAATCACACTATCAGCTATTGCACAGGCTACTATATCAAGAACATTCTTAAATAAGAAATACATGCCAGTAATTGACTTAACACCATTAAGGTTTAAACTTCTAAGTTCTATTGTGGCATAGCTAGTTAGTCTGTTTATAGAAACATCTCTTTCTGTTATATTCTTTTCTGTTACTTTTTTTGCAAACTTACGGTAATAATTTGCAGCCACACCTTTATAAAAATAATCATTTTCATTCAGAAATGCTATTATATTCTTATTTATCGCATCAATCACATCAATATCTACAATATTCTTTATAATTTTATTATTCTTAATAGATATATGTGTATGACACCCCATACTTTTATTAAATTCTACTATGTTATAAAAGCTATCCTTACAATTCAACACACTCTTTAGCTTATCAAAGTATGTGTTTATTTCTTTATATTTTATTGGTTTGCTTATCAACTCAGCTATAATATAACTATTAAAATTACAATGCATACTCTGCAAACTACTATCTTCTTCTAACCTAAAAAATTCCTCTTCTAAACTATAGCACCCATTATGATACTCTGCAACATCATCTATATCAAAAGCTACCTTATCTTCATTAAAAATACCCTCCAATTCAATCCCAAACCGCATATTTTCTTGTATGTATTTTATTGTTTTAGCATACATTTTCTCTTGCAAATAACTCATAATAACACCTCTTTCTTATCCTTTATAACATCTAGTTTTACTGCTACCTTCTGTTTTACTTCTTTATTCACATATATATTAGTTGTAGACTTATACTTGTACATCTTTTGTTGCTTAGCAATATATTTAACAACCACCTCAGCCACACTAACTATCTTATCGTAATAAGTTTTTTTACAAGGTATCTCTAAAGTTGTTTTACCATTAATTATAGCAAATTCCTTAATATACTCAGAAATATAATATACACCATCAGTATTAGATTCATCATTACTTATATTTTTAATATAATAATCCAATAGCTTACTATTATGTTGTCTATCTACACTTCTATAGTGTGATTTGCTCAACTTCTTAGGAAAGCAATCAATAAAGTCTAGGTATGCTTTCATTGGCTTAATTACACACACCCCTTGTTGTTCTGTTTCTATTTGTTCTTTTATATCATATCCTTTATAGGTTATTTCGAAAAATTGTGATTTGCTCATATATATTCTACCTCACTTAATTTGTGTTTACTATATACTTATGACCCGATGTATTTATATGTTATTACTATTCAGATTATGTTTATTATACTACAATTTAGTCTATAATACTAACTTAGTTCGGATTCTGAACTTATTTAATCATTTTAGTTCGGATTCTGAACCGAAAGGTATATATATGATGATGTGTATAATATATATAGACAAATTACTTTAATTTGTTTAGAGTGTATAAACTCTGGAGTATAATATATTAATTTTAAAAGGTGCAATTCCTTTATTATACTAACTTAGGTTGCCACTAAGTGAGGGGCTATCCTTATATGACCAACAGAACAATTATATTAAATGGGTTATAGGGTTTTCTCTCCCTATCCAATGGGGGTAGGGGGGGGCTATCCTTATAATCCCAACAGAACAAACAGAAGACTCTTATTTTTTCTTTTATTCTTATGCTTAATGCTTTCTTTGGAACATTACTAACTTATGAATACTAATAACTCTATGATTGCATTATTAAAGATATATAGATTAAATATATATCAATAGCTCAGTTATGTATAAGTTACCTCACTAAGGTATAATTGCTTAAATCTAACTAATAATCTTAGTTACTCTATACCTATTAATACATAAATACAACTTTAACTATACTAGTGTATAAAAACACACTATAAGCTATAAGAATTAGCAACACTAACACAACTATATGTACTTTTTAATAGTGTTATGTGTTGTTTTTAAGCTACCTTCAACATTTAATATTTCTGTATTAACTATATCATATATATGTTTTAAGTTAGCACTATAAGGTTTATACATAACTAAATTATATTTGTTTAGTCTATTAATTTCTTCTTGCAATAACTTTCTAACTATAACCAATTCTAAAACTGTAATTTGCATAATCTCACCCTTAAATATAGATGTTTATATTATATACATCTACACCTTTTATTGTCTTCTTAGTTGTTACTTTTTTATCTGTGCATTTATAATGTGGTTTAAGTTGGTTATGTTTTATATAATATAAATTACATACACTTTCGCTATATTCACACTCTCCATTATGCAAATCACACCTGTTATAAAATTCAACTAAATAATCTGTATTATTATGACTCGACTTTGTTTTTTTAATAAAACCTATTGAATTTTCAAACTTTCTACCACCTATATGTCCATTTACTATAACTTCAGTCCCTACTTCATAATATTTATCTTCCATAATACCACTAATCCACATACACATTTATATTATACACATCAACATTCTTAACACGCTTCTTTTTAACTATCCTTTTATCTTTCTTGTGTTCCTCATATAAACTAAGTGTAATCAATTTAAAATATCTTTCATTCATAACACTAAAATCAAACCTATCTAAGCTTACAACTGTATCACTATGTATAGGATATCTTGTACCTACATCATTATCATTACTAGGTTTATATTCTGTTGTTGTAGCTATACCTGCAACTAAAGACCAACTAGTATTGTTTGGTTGTATTTGTTCTAATGGTACACAACCGAAAGTTTTATTAATAGGTATCTCACTTAATGGTATATCTTTATAAGCATACACACCTGTTTTCACTATTGGTTTTATAAATGCATACCCAATACCATTAGATGTAACTAACCTTTTAATTTGTCCTAGCCACATCTTATCATTTGTGTATCTTGCCTCAAATCTTGGGTGTATTTTAACTATACTACCAATCTTAAACTCATCAAACTCACTCATAACATCACCTCTGAACATATACATTTATATTATATACATCTATACCTTTTATTGTCTTCTTAGTTGTTACTTTTCTATCCTTTTTAAGTTTTGTGTATACACTAAGCACTATTAACTTAAAATAATTTATAGTACCATGTTTAAAATCATAATTAGTTACTCTAGAATTTGAAGTAAAATCTGAACCCATATTTCTATGTAATGAGTCTATACCACCGTATGCTTCATTAATAGGTATATTTTTATATTCAATAGTTTTTGAATTTATAAGTTTACCATCTATAATAGTTTCAATACTACCATATGTAATACCATCAGAGATTGTAAAATGCCTTATTTTACCTATCCATTCCTTGTTATCTTTCCATTCAACTTTATATCTAGGGTGCATTCTAACTATACTACCAACCCTAAAATTACCGTTATTTTTCATAAACTCACCTTAACCCTAATAAATCCCATACAGGTTTTTTGTTATTATTATTACTATATATCTTACTTAACTTATCTGTGTACCACTCAGGTTTTTTAAGCAACACAAACCCAGCATTATCACTAGTGTATATGTATGCTTTATTTATACCTCTTATCTGTTTAGCTTTGGTTTCAAACATCTTTTTTATGTGTGGTCTTTCAATCTCAAAATGAAACTCATTAGTTTCTTTAAATATAAATGTATCAATAAAGTTAAAAAGACTTCTATTCAAAAAGTAAGTGTTATGCACTATAAATATTAGTGTATTATTATTTTGTCTTGACAGTTTAAGTAACAACCTAAGTTCCTCATTAATTTTTTTCTGTGCTGGGTTAAATTCCTCATCTGCTTCATCTATTAAAACAACACTATCCTCTAAACCGAATAAATCTTTAATATTACCTATATTTTCTACTTTAAATGGTAATTTATTAATAAAGTCTTCATTTGGACACTTATATATATATTTACTCTTCTTTTCTTTTTCTAGTATCATATATCCTGTACAAGTCTTACCACTCCCTTTCTTACCACAGATAAGTATGTTTTGTTGTTTGTTCATATATATCACTCCGTGTTATCCATACTTAATATATAAACCAACAAGTATATAAATAGAGTAGTCATAACTATATTATTTATACATAACACTATAATATATATTATATATAGTTATACATAATATTTTAAGAATTAGTTTAGTTAATTTATTCTAAATTTCTGTTTTTTAAGTATATTAAAAGTAATTTTTACATATTAAAGGGGATTTTTATAAATATAGAGTTTAGTTCTAAGCATTACATTTAAGTCACACACTTCTTCATAAGCCCTTTGTAGTGTTTTGTGTTCTAATAATAATGCTTTATGTTGTTGTTGCAACTGTTTAAGTTTATTATCTACCATACCTAGTCACCTTTCTCTTAAACTTATCATCAAAGCAATAAGAGTTATTTGTTCTCTAAACTCTTTTGTAGTTCCTATATGTAAATTACCCTTTTTATCTTTAATCATCTCACTCATATTTTACACCTTCTAAAAGCTCTGGGTTCTCGAACTTGTTGCCTATGATTTCCTTTTCATTTATAAAAGCTGAATTGAAATTGAACTTATCATAACCAGTTGAGCCTTTATATACTTTCAATAAAAATGCACAATATTCTTGATTACGAACTACTTCACAAATTAAATCATTATTTATTTTAGCAATATCACCTTCATAAATCAACTTACCAGTCTTATCCTTTAAGCCTGTGCATTGCATAATTGTTGTATCCCCTTCAGCCTCGTAAATATTTTTAAAGAATTCATTTAATGATAAAGAAATACATTCCATAAATTCAATAGTTATATCATACTTCATAACTTTATCATTAGGATTCCATATCCTAAACTTAAATCTATCTTCCATCTTTCCACCTTCTTTATATTTTTATATAGTATACTTTATAACAATCAAGGCATTCTATACAAACGTGTATTCTACCACCCTTGATATCTAATGCATCACCATATTTAATATTGCTTGAATTACAAAAATTGCACTTTAAACTTATAATACAATCATTATCTACCATACCTAGTCACCTTTCTCTTAAACTTATCATCAAAGTACTCGTTACTGCTACCCATTTTAAACCCACACTTCACACACTTTTCAAATATAGGATTACCATCATTATTTATTATACTTATGTTTTTGGTTTTGCATATTGGACATATATAATTCATTTATTCTCATTCCTCTTCATTTCTTCAAACAACTCATTTATTGTCTTTACTGTTATTGGTCTATAGTTCCAAACATCTACACCGACATTTATCATATACTTCTTTCTGTTTTGCTTATCCTTTTCAATCTTAGTCTTCCATTTCTCATGCACATGCCCTACTAGGTTATACTCATGTGCAGCCATCTCAGGGTGGTGTGTGCAATGAACATGCTTAGCACCTATTATAAACATAAGGTCTTCAATCTTAAACCTCTCACCTCTATCATGATTACCTTTTATAAATATAATATTACCATTAAGCTTATCTACCCACTTCTGTGTGTTAACCTTCTCATAGCTACTTGTAAAGTCACCTATATGTATAACTGTGTCTTCTACATCAACTATCTCATTCCAGTTCTTTACTAGCTTATAGTTCATTTCTTCAACCGTCTTATACGGTCTTTTAGTGTACTTTATTATGTTTTCATGCCCTATATGTAAATCACTTGTAAACCAATACCTCATCTTCAACACCAAATTTCTTTTCTTTATACTTAGTACATAAATAATCCATAAAACCTTTAAATGTTAATTCTATATCTCGTTTAACTTGTACAGCTTTTATTAAGTTTAACTCATCATCAACTTCACCAGGAAATACAGAAACAAAACAATATGATTGTTCTTGATATTTTATCCAGTCTTTCAATAATTCTTTAAACTCCATAACACACCTCATTTCTTAAAATATTTTTTAATTTCCTTTCTAATAAAGTCTTTTGATTTCTTATCATAACCATACATACCTTTAAAACCAAATACATTAGTTACTAAATCAGAATAATACTGTGTCAGATTACTTACTTCTAATTTATAGTATTCCTTCCTCGTCATTAGTACGAATCCAAATATTTTAAACATATCAATCACTCCTTTTTACACTTAACTATTTAATTAATTCTCTTAATATAGAGTGAGAGGTAGGAATCGAACCTACACCTAGAACAACCCAGATCACTCTAATATATATTATACACCAAAAGGTTTATATTTGTTTTGGTTAAGCATTCTTGTCTGTTCATCAATCAAGTCATCAGTTAGCATCTTTTGTCTTATATTAGGAAAGAATGTAGCAAATATAGCATCCTTTGTGTTACCCTTTATTGTTTTAGTGTTTCTTCTTCTTGCTAATCTATACTCTCTTTTATCATCACCCATAAATCATTCACCTCGCATACGGTAATTACCATAAGTATATTTCTTTCTTAGTCTTATACTTGGTATTTCAATTAACTTTTTAGGTTTTAGTTTGTCAAATAATATGTAGTCTTGTAACTCATCATCTGTCAACCCAACTGGTATTTTGAAGTGTTGTAGTCTAGCACTTCGCATCTTGTGTATAAGTACAACACTACTACCAGTATTAGTATGAGATTTTAGTGTTTGGTTACTTAGTGTGTGGTTTTTCATACCATTCATATAATTAAAGCTCATGCCTTCTTCACCAACCTGATGTTAATACCCTTATTTTCTTTATCTATAGTCCCACCAGTTATGTTATGCACAAAACAATTATAATATATACCTTTATCCATTGCTTTAGCCATATCCTTAGCTAGTTCTTTCTTTATATACCCAATCTTATACACGCCCCATGATACTCTAATCGCATTAGGGTCATACTCATTAGTGGGTTCTCTATTAAGCACCAACACATCATTATCTTTAATGTCTAGCTTAGCCATATCTGTGAATGTAGTACCCATTACCTTAGAATATATTACCTCACCTTTTATTTTGTTTCTATTTTTAACACCAACCCTAATGTTATGTATCACATCTAACCCTTTTCTGTCTGCTATATACTTAAACTTCTCAAGTGCTAGTTTCTGGTATGGACAAACATGTAAAACACTACACCACATACACAATGGTGTCATTTTGCACTTGAACTCTGTTGTTTTTTCTATAGTAGCAATAGACTCTATAAACTTAGTATACTCTTCATCCATAATAATCTTATTAACTGGTTCTATAAAGTACTTCTTAGACTCAGTCAACCAATCAATCTCCCAATGTGTGATTAGCTTATCAGGGTGTAGCTTGTTGTGTATGATCGTATATAAAGATAATTGTGGGTAGTAAGTATTTCTATCTCTAACCTTACCAGTCTTATAGTCTAATAATACATAACCACCATCCCAGTACTTATACACTCTATCAATCTTACCAACAGTTGTGATACTATCATCAAATACCTTTTCTTCTAAAACATTATCAAAATATTCAGCTTTATTCTTGAACTTATCATTCCTTAGTGTTTCTAACTCTAAGAAGTGTATTAACTCTAATTGGTATTTCTTTTCATACTTATCTAAATCAATAGTAATCTTTTTATTTTTAGATATATCAGTCATTAACTCCTCAACCATATCATGCACAGCATTACCCTTGATTAAAGGCTCGGTTTGCACAATTGGTTCTCTATCTAAGTACTGTAGCTTAAACCTCATAGGGCACTGGTTAAATGTGCTGACAGAGGAATAACTATAATTAAAACCAAACTTATTCTTCTTGTTCATACCTAAATCACATCTCCTTTTCAATTCAATAAATAACTATGACACGAACAGTTTATAAATAGTAGTATTTAACTAAAACCAAAACCTTTTTAAACTTATTGGTGTATATATTATGTATTAAAAGGTATGAGTTAGGAGGTATTAATTATGAATGAAGTTAATATAATAAGTGCTATTACTATTCCTAGTGTTATAGATTGTATTAATATAGCTGAGCGAAAGATAAAGGAAACTGAAGCAATACAAGATAAGGATTTAGAATTAATAGGGAAGTTTAAAAAGATATTAGGAGAGGAGATAAATGCGAAACTTAAGTGAGTTTGTATATTATGTTGAAATAGTAGTAGATAAAGAACCCTGTAAAGCTAGAGTATTCAAAGATAGAGATCAAGCATATCTATGGGGTACAGAATGTGCTAATACTTATGATGAAATTAGAATAACTGAATATAAGGTGATGTGATATGAGAGTGTTTGATGAGTTCCCTGAGAGAGATAAGTGTCCAATCTGTGGAACTAATAAGAAAGGTAAGTGTGTGTTAATAGGTATTGATGGTACACAAGAAGGTAAGAACATAGAAGCTAAACCGTTTCACCTAGAGTGTATAGAACTTAATGTTAAATTTGTTAAACCATGTGATAGGCGTATAGGTTATATATATATGGCTTTTATTCCTGAAGGTGAAAGTGATGAGTGAAGATAATATACCAAATGTACCTAATAAACTACTTAGAGCTGTGCTTACTAAAACAGCATACACATCACTAAGTAAGTTCATGAGGGGACAGACTGGGTTAGTTAGAGATGATGGTGACCTAGGTATATACCTATGGGACTTTGAGAGATGGTTAGTGCATTATAATAGGAGAGGAAAGTATGATTAAAAAAGTTATAATATTACCAGATGCACACATAGATACTAAGGTGTCTAAAGAGTATAAGTTGGCTAAGAAATTTGTTAAGGACTTTAAGGCTGATGAGATTATATTGCTTGGGGACTTTATGGATGTATCAGCATTATCTGGATGGGACTTGGATAAAAGAAGGAACATGGAAGGTAGGAGATTTAAGAAAGAAGTAGATGTGACTAATAAAGAACTAGACTATTTACAAGCACACACTAAAAAGATCACATATCTAGAGGGTAATCATGAGAATAGAATTGAAAGATATCTCGATAAGCACCCAGAAATGGAGGGGATGATTGATCTAGAGTTAGTATTAGGTCTTAAATATAGGAATATAACATACCATACTATTAACACGCTATATAAACTTGGGCATCTAAGATTCACACATGGGTTGTATACTAATGAGTTTCATACTAAAAAAACACTACAAGCAATAGGTGATAATATAGTATATGGACACATACATAGACCACAAGCATATATGCTTAATATGCAACTACAAAAGCCTATAATGGCATACTCACTAGGGGCATTGTGTAATAAAGCACCAGACTATATGAAGGGTAGACCAGCTAACTGGATGAGTGGGTTTGGTGTAGTATATTATGATGATAGAACTGGTAACTTTAATTTATATATAATTAATATAATTAATAATAAGTTTATTTGGGGAGGAAAAGTATATGAATGAAGAAGACACAACACCTATATATTATAAAGACCAAGATGAGTACATGCAACCAATACTTAAAGAGATGTGTAAAAGAGTAAAAGCACCATATACTAAAATTAATTATAAAGAACCTGATTGGTTTATGATGTATAGCTGGACTGAGCAGGAAGAAAAGGACTTTGAGAAGTGGCTTAGTAATTATCTATATATTGGTGGTGCTGAGCTTAGAAGAAAAATAACAGGGCATAATATAAAATCTAAGAAGTATACAAATAAATCAGCATCTATGTTTTGTTTTAACTTTGGATGGACACTTAAACCAACAGATAGAATAGGTATTAGATAGCTATAGATTTCCTGATGCTAGGAAAATGATACAGAAAGCTTTATAAATATATTGGTACATAATATATATATGAATTGGGATGAATTTGAGAGGTGGAGTAAAATGATACTTTATGAAGAATTGAATGAAGAAAATAGTTTTGATTTGGCTATGAACCTAGTGTTAAGACATAATCAAAAGTTATATCTTGGATTAGCACAACCTAAGATAACAGAAGAAACAACACATGATATACAAGCAATTAAAGAGATTGTGCCTAGACTTGCTAAGAGACTTTTTAGCATTAAACAACAAGTATGGAGTGAATACACAGGTGGTGTTAAGTATGGAAAATAAAAAAGCAATAGATTACCTAGAAGAAGTGATGGATAAGGATAAAATAGATTTGCTTAAGCAAAAAGGGTACTTCACATCACCAGCAAGCACAAGATATCATTTATCAGAGGAAGGTGGACTAGCACAACACTCAGTTAATGTGACTGATGTTATGCTTGATATTAATAACACAATGAAGCTAGGAATTGAGAGAAAACATGTTATACTAACTGGTATGCTTCATGATGTGTGTAAAATGGGTAGCTATGATGTGAATGTGCTTAAGTCTGGTAATGTATCAACAGCACAACCATACAGAAAAAATAAGCTACAAACACTTGGGCATGGTGCTGAATCAGTGTATATTGTGACTAATTATTTAGATATTAAAATTCCTATCTTTGTTGCTGAGGCAATTTATTGGCACATGGGATTTACATATCCTGATAATAGTGGGGATATAAACATACTTAAAAAACAACCAATAGACATACTATTAGTTTGGTTAATGCAAACTGCTGATTTGTATGCAACTTGGATAATGGAGGAGAAATGATGGGTTTAGAAGTAGATGTATCGATGATGGTATTTGTGGCTTTTTTAATACTTAAACTTACAGATGCAATCACATGGAGTTGGTGGTGGGTAACTAGTCCTATATGGATACCAATTGTATTAATGTTGATTATAGTAGCTATCCTAACTATAATATATGGTTTTGAAAAAACAAATTGGAGATGGTTTAGATGACTGAATACGAATTGAATGAACAAGATATAAAAAATGTTAAGTTTTCACCCAAAGTGGAAATGAGGTATTATAGATTTGATAAAGGGTTTGTTGTTAAAAGAATAGAAACATCATTCGTTAGAGATCAATTCCTTGAAGATGTTAAATCTGGTAAGTATGATAAAAAACAAGATGAACCAATTAAGGTGGAATAGGGGTTATGATGGTAGATAAAAAATTAATATTATTAAGTAGTCCTGATTGTGGTGGTGAAGATTTAAAATTTATTAATACTACACTTAATAATTATTTAAAAAAATCAAGTCTAAATAAAAAATATGAGTTTTTATTAATGAATGTAAATATAAATACTATTGATAAGAAAGAATTAATAAAACTATTAAAGGGTGAATAAGATGGATACATTACCAATAGATGAAGTACGAAGTAGATTGTTCTTTAAGACTGAGAAGTATGAGGGATGGAAGCTTACACAGAACAGAGCATCAGTTATAAAAGAAGGTGAGACTGCTATGTTGCTTTTAGAGCTACCACCAAGAGCATTTGATACTGGGAAGTATACTACATACATGCTGACTGCTACAATTATGCAACAAAAAGGGATAGATACATATAAAGATAATAGCACACTAAAAATCATTATAACCAAACAAGACTTTGAGTTTCTTACTAATGTGCTTAAGGTTGAAAAAGAAGATAAGTTGTTTTTTTCTGGAGTGACATATAAAAACACTAAAGGGTTTGTTGTTAAAGGTAGAAAGTGGTTTATGCCTAAGTCTAAAGATACAAAAACCAAAGAAATTGAAGAACAAGAGATTAGCTTAGAGTGATTATATGTTTCAGAAATACCTATCACAATTCGAAACTAAAGCGTTATTCCCAGAAGGAACAGAAATCTTTCTAGGGGTTACTTTAGTTAGAAAAGGAGATGAATGGATGCAGAAGTCTGCATTCGCTAAAGTACAAGGACTTAATAATACGTATAGTAAAAAGAAAGTTGATACTACTAAGTATAAAGATGCTAAAGATATAGCAGAATCATTAGTGAGTATTAAAGCACAAGAAATGGGTGATGATGAGTGGTAGTTAATAAAAAAGCTAAAGGGCACAGAGCAGAGAAACAATTAGCAGATGCACTCATAGCTAAAGGTTATAAGGTACAGATTGCACAGAGGACATCTGTGTTCACTGGGAAGTTCTATGTGTCTAAGGATAATGATTTCTTTAACCTGTTTGATTTGATAGCACTAGACCGTATAGAGACTATGTTTATACAAGTGAAGACTAATGTGAATCATGTGTATGGAGTTAAAAAGAGAATAAAAGAGTTTAGTGATGATATAAAAAACACAGATGTATCTTTAGTTATTGCACTTAAAGTGTCTAGGAAAGGTTGGGTGTTTTGGCAGTACTTCTATGGTAGTAGGAGATGGGCTAAGTTTTATTATGACCTGAAATTAAAAGAAATAGAGCCGTTTAAATATAGTTAGGAGTGAAAGAATGAGCCAAGAAGATATAGATAGATTTAATTATAGTGTTGTTAATCAGTTCAATAATGAGTTCTATAAAAATATAATAACAGATGATGATCTTAAGGAACTTAAATTCTTTAAGTTTAAGATTGATGAAGATGAGTTCTATGAAGTTAAAGGTTGGCTTGTTAAGAAGGATAGAAAGAAGTTCCTTATTAAAGATGATATTGGTGATGAGAAGCTAGAGAGTATACTGCCTATAAAAATAAAAGATTATAGTGAGTATAACTATAGAAATGATGTATATCATATACCTAAACCAGAAGGGATAGTTAAGTTTAAGATACCAGCTAAAAAGACAATGGGAATTAGAGAATGGTTTGATTTGTTTGCACCATTTGAGCATACTAACCAAGAGGACTTTGAGTTGTATAAAGGGTTAGTACTAGGGTCACTTATATTTAGGTATAACTATAGAGTAGCTACACAACCAGCATTTGGGAAGAACTCATTACTAGATATACTTAAAGAATTAATGCCATTTGATGTTACAGTATATACACCAGACTCAGCTCCTAAGCTTAGGGCTACTCTGGAAAAGAGATTGCTTGTGGTGGATGAAATTGTAGATATAGATAAAGATAAGATGAAGCTTCTTGAACCTGTTATTAGAAGTGCAGGGGATATGAGAACCTTTGTTGAGAACTCAGCACTTGCAGTCTCTGGTTATACTAAAGAAACCTATGATATAAATAACCTATCAGTTGGGTTTATATATAATGAGTACGAAGATTATGTTGATACTGATAAAAAGAGAGATAAGTCAGATAAGTACTTTGATAATGCGTTTACACAAGCAACTAAGCAAAGATACATACCATTTAAACTAAGTGGTGAGCTAGATGTATCACAGTTTAAAGTGCATGATGCTAAGACTATATATGAAGAAAATAAAGTTAAACTTAAAGAATGGGTGATGATGACTAAGTGGTTGATGGAAGGTGGGGTGTTTGAGATACTTGAAGATAAAAAAGACTATGATGAAGTAAACTATAATATAGACACTAACACAGGGAGACTTAAGAATCATTATAATACTATTATGTTATTCTTTAAAGCACTAAGCAAAGACCAAAAAGAATATAAAGAGTTCGGTGCTAAAATATATAATAAGTATATAGATTATATAAATATGATGGATGGATTTTAAAAGGAGGTGAGAGAGATGTCAATACTAAGAATTAGTTTAGAAGATGTTGATAATTTAACAGATATAATTGAAGCAACACTTAATAATGCAAATGGTAATGATATGCCACTTAAGGAATATCATACACATAAAATAATAGTACCAATTAGAAAATGTGAGACAGGGAGTTATGAAATAGCTTTTGGGTTACCATATACTGAAGAAGAAAAGAAAAGATTAGGGGTGTAAGTATGGAATGCTGTAATTATGATCAGAACTGTGCTAAAATAATAGTACAGTGTGGTTTTGTATATATCATGGATGATTATAATGGTTTTGTTAGGATTGAAGAACAGGACTTTAATAATGTGATAAAAAGATATAATGAATATAAAACGGAGTTGAAAAAATGAATAAATTTAGAGTAGGAAATAGAGTAAAAGCAATCACAGATAATTATGTTGATACTACAGAAGCAAATGATTGTGAATTAATAGTACATAAAATAGAAGGAGATCATAACTTTACTGGGTGTGTTATTAGTAGTAGGGATATAAGTACAATAGGTAAAGAATATGAATGTTTATTACCTGATTACTTTCAATTATTAAGTAATAAAAATTGTACTAAGCTAGTTAAAGAAAAGCCTAAAGATAAATATATTGTGTTTGCTGATGGTTGTGATAACTGGAGTGAGGTTATCTATACAGATGAAGATGGTATTAAAGCTAAAATGAAGTACTATGATTCAAGAAGTGATTGGAAAGGTGAAATTAGTGCATACAAACTAGCACCTGTGTTCAAAATGAAAAAGAAATTCTTGTTTACTAGGTTTAAAAAAATAGTTAAGGTAACTAAAAAGAAAGTTAAAAAGAAAAGTAAAAAGAGGAGATGAATGAAATGAACTTTATAAAGAGATGGTATTATAAATATCTATTGAATAAAGAAATAAGAAAAGGTAAAATATTAACTAAACTATATAATGATACAGATGATGATTTAGAAAAAGGTTTAATTAATATGCAAGTTGGTAAGGTGGTTGATAGGATGTTAATCTATAATGAAAAGCTATCACCTGGGTTTAAAGATTTTATGCAAAAGCAGTTTGATAAAATAGGTAAAAAAGTTAAAACTGATACAGATAAAATCATTAAGGGTTATAAAGAAGAACTTAAATCTAAACCTAAAAAGAAAAAACTTAAGTTAAAGAAACAGTTAAAAAAAAGAAACAAGAAATGAGTCGTTAGGGGTAGGGTAAACAAGTGATGTTTACATACTTAAAAACCCTATCTAATACTCATTTATCTAACATGAACTAATGCAAATAATAAACACGAAAATGCATAAAATAAATAGTCCCAGTGCACAAAAATTCTATTTCTAGAATTATATACTTTCTTTATAATCATAAAATCATAATTTAAGATATGTTTTATATCTGAATATAGAATATCCATCATTTCCACAAGCACTTATATCATCATTCAAATCTTTCATAGTTCTTTTTGATTTTTTATCAGCCCAAGCCTGTAAGCAAGGTTCTGATTTTGGGTAAAGTATTTTTGTTAGTCTTATTAATAGGTTGGTTAGAGTTTTGTTTAGCTTATAATTTGAACCGAACATACTATAAGGATAAAGCATTGGTTGTATAACTCCAAACTTTTGCATCCTATTATATCTCTGACCATATAACCAAGAATTATGAATTGGGAACACAGCCATTTTTATATCATTACATTTTGTTTTTGCATACTCTAACACATTCATAATTGGTGTATCATTCTTATAGTTAGCCAAACGCATATTATTATACCTAATATAGTCTAAAGATAACCCATCAGCTAATGGTGCGAAGTAATCTATATCTATAATGATTTCTTCAAAGGTTCTGTTTTTATTTTCATCAGCATAACAGTTAACACAGAGATATACTTTATAACCTTTATCTTTACAAAGCTTAACATAATCTTTAATTTGTTTAGTGGTTGGTCTATACTTAGGTTTTAACCAAAAAACAGATAGGTATAATTCATCAAAATCACCATAATCTGCATCTTTATTTTTATAATTCCAAACTACCCAAAGTCCTTTAGTCATTCTAAATCACCTTTTTTTATATGATTTTTGTTTATTATTCAATATAGATTCCTTTAATTCTATATACTTATTGTATAATTTATTATAAGTCATATTTAAATCTTTGAATGATTTGATTGTAACATTATGTAAATGATTTAACTCTTCAAGTTCATTTTTAGTGTACTTTAAATCACTTTGCAATTCTGATATTTTTTTAAAACAAAACATATCATTATTATTCATAACATCATCACTTATCTTTTCAAACCAATTCATTTTAAATCACCTATAAATTTATATCATAAGTGTTACAGTTGTTAAGCACACTATAATCTTTTATAAAAGGTAGATAACAATCTTGTGGACAGTTATAACCATTCTCACCTATCTTATACTCACATACACCATTACCACAAACATCAGTAGTTATACTACAATCCTTTGGGCAGTTATATATATTTTCAAATAGCTTGTAATCGCACACACCATTACCACATGTGTTGTATATTGTGTAGCAATCAGCCTTACAATTAGTTGCATTCTCTCCTAACTTATAATCACAAACATCATTACCACAGGTATTATATATATCTGTGTTATTAACATTTATATTTGTGTTTACATCGTCAGAAGGTGTTCCTGGTATTACTAGAAATAATATTGAAAATACACTAAATACTATTGCTACAATACCTAATATTAAAAGGACAGTATCCTTCATCTATATCACCTTTTTTTTATAATGTAGATACCATAATATAACAGCACCTACTATAACTATAATTAAACCAAGCATAATTAATCATCTGTAAAAATTG
>Ga0222697_1000504_pt1 | contig 16637 bp, 33 predicted proteins | sample AntAcemetage1402_FD_179835 | JGI IMG/M metagenome (GOLD analysis project Ga0222697, IMG submission 179835) | Saline water microbial communities from Ace Lake, Antarctica - #1402 | ecosystem: Environmental > Aquatic > Non-marine Saline and Alkaline > Saline | place: Antarctica: Ace Lake... | reverse complement strand
TTTCTTAAATCAGCATATCTTAAAGAATATCCTTTATATTCAAAAATTACTTTATTTGAATCATATCTTGAATAAATCTTAATAGTTTTTTCTTCTATTTCTTGGCCACATTTATCACATTTCATTTTAATTCTTCAGCCATTACTTCTCCTATATTTAAATAATCTCTAAATGCTCTCCCTTTTGCTCTTGTGTGGGCCATTTCAACTGGGTGGTCTGATGTCATTTTTCCTGTATTTTCAGGAGTTGAACTTCCAATTCCATCGAATATTTGTCCACCTGCTGTTAATCTTATTTTAACCCAAGCTTTAGTCATATCATCTGATATTACTTCATTTAAGATTTCCATTGAAAACTCTCCTTTTTCGTGAGCTTTTTTAAGTAATCCTTCGTATGTCATGTAACTTTTACCTTTAATATCTATTATATTATTTTTAGGTTCACTTGGTATAAATGCTTTTGGAGATTCTCCAGTTTGTTCTAGTTTAATAAAACTTATCTTATCATCTTTGATAGTTATTTCATTAATTCCTAGTTTGATAAAACTTTCTAACACAAAAGGCATTACTTCGTATTCTTTAGATTTTCCATCTTTTTCAACGGTTACTTTTGGATAATTAATTTTTGTTATTTTTGCTATCATTCGAATTTTCTAAGCAATTCAAACGTTTTAAAATTTAAATTATCACTATAATTACTACACTTTGCTTTTTCAAGTGATCCTGCAGCCATTGTTAATCCAAATAAAAATTCAAATTCTTCTCTTGTCTCTAATGTTAAAACAATCGGCACAAAACCTTTCTTTGTTTCTTCTATTTTCATTTGCTTTTCCTCCTTTCACCTATTTCAGACTTTTTTATTTCTTTTAAACATTTAAAACATATTGTGCCTTCTCCATTACACTCATCGTATTCAATCTCATTGCCACATTCTTCGCAATTCATAATTCTTCCTCTAATCTTTTATTTTCTTTTTGCAATCTTCTTATAATTATATTATTGCTTTCAATTAAATCTTCTATAAATTCATTATTCATTTTTTAACTCCAAATTTAAATCTATTATCCCATTCTTTTTTTGTTACTTCTTTATTAAATATCCAAAATTTATTTTCATCTTTTTTTTCTAAATTTAAATTTTTACACATAGATCCATTTACTAAATTTTTACAATAATAACAATAATCACAATCATCACAATAATCACAAAAATTACAAAAATTACAAAAATTATTAAAATTACAAGAATTACAAAAATTACAAGAATTACAAGAATTACAATTCATTTATTAACTTCCTCCGCCAATCTTTTTATATTACTCATTTTCTTTGCCTTTTTTTAGTCCCCTTGGCGAACTTTCTATTTAATTTTGGTTTTGGTGGGTTCATTCCGTGTATTTTATCATGACATTTTCTGCATACAAATATAAATGGCTCAGTATGTCCTCCGTTTAGACTATGCTTGTTTAATAATCTTATATTTTTACAATCTGGACATCTTCCTAATTTCATATTGTTGTCTTCCAGTAGATTGTTTTTCTACCTGTATTTAAATCTGGTCCTTGGAATGCTACGCCTACAAGTTTCTTTTCTCTTAATTCTTTTACTCTTGGTGTTACTGAATTAATTTGCCATCCTAATTTACGTCCTATCATCTGATTATTTGCTGTTTTTAGGCATTTTAAAGCATTATAAACAACTTTCTGCTTATCGCCTAAGTTATACTTAACTTCTTCAAAAACCAACCTGCTTGTCTCTTGTATCATTTGTTTTCCTCAATATATTTTTTAGGGTCTTTTGTTAGTTCGATTAAATCACCAATTGTCTTACCTTGTTTTTCCATTCTTCTTAAAACCTTTCCGCTTAAAATAATGTTTGTTTTTTCCTCTTTTTTTACCATATTATTATATATTTTTATAGTTTATAAATGTTTCTATTATTTATCTAATCCAACTTTTCATCCAATAAGGGGTCGTATCTTTCTTGGCTTTAGTATATCGTCGGTGAATTTTTGGTTCTATATTTTTTATTGGTTTTTCTCTTCCAGTGTGTATATCTCCTCTAGTAACTTCATTTAATACTTTTGCTTTCTTTGTTATATAATCTCTCAATAATTCGTCAAATTCTTGTCTATTTTGTACTTTAACCATTCTACTACCTTTAATCATCTGATCATCTTTATCTGTGATCTCTTCTCTTAATTGTTGGGTTTTTTCAATCGTGTCTTTCATTTCTTGGTTTAAGCGAATTATCTTTTATCAACTCTTTTGCTCTTTTGTTCATTAATTCCAATTTCTTATCTTGTGGTAAAGCTTTCCATATATCCTCTATTTTTTTATAACATCTTGCTGCTGCTTTTGATCTTATTATTCTTATATGTGGAAGTTGATTATATATTTTTAGTTTTTCTATAACCTCTGGTCTTTGGCGATACTCTTTAATATATATCTTTAGTCTTTCTATAACATCTGGTCTTTTGTGATACTCTTTAATATATTGTTTAAACTTTTCAGAATTATTATATTTTTTACTATTTTTATTATTTGCAATTATTCTACATATTTCACAGTACTTTACGCTATGGTGAACGTCTATTAATTCCTTTTCGCAAATTAAGCATTTTTTGTTCATTCTAAGTCCCTTAATTCGTAATTTAATTCTTTTAATTCATCTGATAGTCTGACTAACTTGTCTGATCTTTCGGCTATTTGTTTTTTTAATTGCCTTCTTTGTTCTAATATTCCACTAATTTTAATTTTTTGGAACTCTGGCTTATTAGAAAAATGTGTGACTAACGCTTGACGAACTTCGGCAGAAACTTTCATACTATCTCCATTTTTGATTAAATATTCCATGATTTGTCTTGCTAGTTCTCCTTTTTTTCCGAATGATATACTTTTACTTAATCTCAGTTTTTTTGTCATTTTGCGTTTAAATTAGTTAACAACTTTAGTTAACAACTAATTTTTTTATTGTTTAGTTGTTAGCATTTTGTCAACATTTTATCTTTTTATTTATTTTTATTATTTTTTTAAGAGAATTACCTCTAATCAAATACCAAAAGTTCTTGTTTTTTTAACATTAGCAACCTATTTTTTAAATTTTAAGAGCACTAAGATGTTTCTTGCGGATAGTTGTTAACTTTAGTTGTTAACTCCGTTTTTTGGTTTTGAGCGTTATTTTCTTTTACTAATTTTAATATTTCTGACTTGTTAATTAATATTTTATCACCAAACTTATCTATCATAATTATAAAAGGGTCGTTAAATTTCAAAAAAACTCCAGAATAAACACCTTGCTGACTTTTACAAAAAATCCTCTTATTTTCAAATTCTTTCCATTCCATGATTATTATAATTTTAACCTATTTAAATATCTTTCTAATCTGTAAGATATTGAACAACTGACATATCCATAAGTTCTTTTACTTTATCTTTATATGATATTCCTTCTGAAAGACACATCATTTTAAATGTCTGTTCCATTTTCTCGTCTAAATCTAATATTAAGTGCATATTAATAATAGGTTTTTTTTATTTATAAATGTATCTATTATATCGCTTATATAAATTATATTCATATCACTTATATCACTATAACAAAAAAGCCGATCTAGGCAACCGGCATAATCGCGCCGGGAATTGAACCCGGAACTATAATCCACTTTGGATATATCGACACCTCGTCTTTCGCGATCAAAAAAATAAAAAAAAATAAAAACTTAGTTGGGTTATTAGAATTATTCGAATTGAGACAATTCTTCTAAACTAAATTTAATCTCAACGTCTTCGTCTGAGAAGTCACCTTCATCAAATTCAACAAACGCTGAAGCATAAACATAAGTTTTGTATTGCTCAACAGGCCCAGATTCTAAAGTATATTTAACTTTGATTTTAAAGTAAACCATTGCTGACTTATCTTCATCATCTTCTAGTCCTAATTCTAAGTATTCAACTTCAACATCGTTGATGTCAACATCTTTGATTTTCTCTAAGCTCGGAACCATTAATTCGAAAAATTCTTCTAATTCTTCAAAATTATCGTCTTCTAGCTCTTCTGTAGCAACATCTTCTGCTTCATCTTCTAATTCATTGATCTCTGATGATGCGAAGTGTTTCCATAAGTCGTTTAACTTATTATCATTTTGTACAGGTAATTTTATCAAAGCTGCTGTTTTATTCGCAATATCATCCACTGATGGGATAACAATTGAATCTAACTTATCATTTAATACTTTAATATCTTCTTGCGTTGCAGAATTTACCATGTATCCCATAGAGCTAATACCAAAGATTAAAAGAACAACACTTGCAATTAAGATTGATACTAATAATTTATTTTCCATTTATAAACCTCCATTAATTTAATTAAACCGCGGTTTGCGGAAGTATGAAATATCATTGTTTTTTATAAAATTAGTATGTTTGATTGATTTATTAATGTTTCTATTTCGGCATTTCTTCTTTTGGTCGTGCTATCGATCCACCAATTCTTAGAATATTGTTGCCAATTTCTACAATTTCCCATAAGTTAAATCTTCCGTCTTCCCTTTCTTCTACTTGAAAAATCATACTGCTACTTCTCCGGTTTTATTTCCAGTTCCTGAATCAGATAAATTGTTGGAAGTATTTTGAGAAACTCCATAAATACAATTATAATTATTTCCAGAATCAATTGCTAGACCATTTGCTCCGCCTGATGCATTTGTAACATTATATATTAAAATATTAAATACATTCCTTAAAGAAGAGGATTGAATTCTCATTGCGCTTAATGTGTTAGAAGTATCCATGTCAATATTTTTTATTGTAAAATTACCCTTAGAATCAGTTATCCCGACAGGCCATATTGGAATACATGGTCCAGTGGCACTTACCGATATATCTTGCACAATAATATGTCCTAAGTCATTATCTGATCCAGCTAATTGAACAATTAATGTGCTATTTGTACCAGTTGATTCAGAAACAACCTGCATAGTTAAACCGCTAAAATCATTATCACTACCGCCAACATTAACAAGGTTCCCACTTACTGCAACACCATCTCCTTGTATTGTAACATTGCCAACCATTGTTGTGTCATCTGTTGCTGCTAGATTAAAATATAAATTATTAGTAGAATAATCTATAACAACTTGTTGCCAATTTATATAGCAATTGTCTGGAACAACTACACTGCTTGTTTCAGAATAAGTCCCTTTTCTTATTAAATAACTTTTATTTGATCCTTCTGTGTTGAATGCTGTATAAATTGAGGTATAATCTCCTCCGCTAGCTGCAACAATAACATCATATACGCTTTGTCCTGAATCTCCAAGTGTTACGTCAGAGTCTGGCATTGTAATTGTTCTAGTTGTTCCTGTTGTAATTCCTGATGCTGCAAATGCAATCTTTTTAGTCTTATCAGTAGGATCAATTATTTTTATTTTATCTGTTGGGTGTGCTGTTGTGTATGCCATTAATATATGAACCAGTTAGAACCATCGCAATATAAATTAATTGAATCGTAATCTCCTGCAAGAACAGCAGTAGCAGATCCATCGATAGTTTGAGCTCCCTCCGTATCTATTGTAATATTATTTGTTCCGGCATTTCCTCCGGCGTCTTTAATGGTAATTCTACGACCCGCTGTTGTTTGAGCAGTTGGTAAAGTTAAAGAAGTTACTGCACCTGTTGCTGCATAAGTAACGTTTAAAATATCATCTGTTATTAATAAATCATAAGTAGCCTCATTAACTGTTGTTACATTAACGGATCGTCCTCCGGTTGTATGTAATTGAGTATCTGGGCTTGCAGTGCCAATTCCTACTTTCCCTGCATCTAAAACTAGATTGTTTGGCTTTTCTGACCCACCAACTGTTGTTACAAATTTAAAAACATTATTTGTATAATCCCATCTTAATTCCCCTATATTTCCAGATGGTCCACCAACTGATCCAATAAAAAATCTTGCGTCGTCAGTTTCATTTTGTATAAATGGAGCTTCTGATGCAATTGTGTGTTTAAGATGAAAGTTTGTAAATGGAGAATCATTATTTACTCCAATTTTTCCACTATTATCTATATATAATTTTGAAGCATTATCTCCAGTTGTAATATTTAATAATGAAGTATCTCCATAGCCTGCAGTTGCAGTTATTGCGTTTGATAAATCTGAATCTACAACAAAATTATCAGTATCTGTAACTGTCGCAACTGTAAATATTTCTAATGCTGCTGCTGCTCCACTTGGTAAACGAACCGCTGCTCCTTGGGTTAATCCGTGGGCTGTTGATGCTATATCCCTATTGCCAGCTCCACTGCTTGTACAAGTATTTGTTAAGGCAACACCTAGCTCCCCTTTAATGTGCGTTCTTGATGTTGGTGTATCTTCTCCGACTCCTAAGTGCCCATCCGCGCTCAGCCATAATTGATATTTCCCGCTTGTCCCAAATGCCAAATAATTGTCTGTATGATTATATTTTATTCTTCCTGCATCTATATCGTCAGTATCACCCAAGTCGATTATAACTTCTCCGTTGTTTCCTGCACAATAAGCAACTCTTGTGTTTGAATATGCATCTGTTGTATTTTGAATTATTTGAGAAGTCCCTGCAAATATTGTAGGTAAATCACCAACTGCTCCACCAATTAAAAAATGGAATAATGCTTGCGGGTTGTCTGTTCGTAATCCGAATTGTCCAGTTGCGTCAAAATATGCTCTTGCAGCTCCACCTGTCGAAATTCCTATCTTATTATCTCCGGCTCTATAAAAACCTGTATCTGTATCACTTGCCCATGAGATTGATGGTGCGGCTGCAGTTCCGTCTGCTGCTAAAATAACACTGCTTGCTCCTAATCCAACTGCAAAAAGAGTTCCATTGGAATCTATTGAAAACATTTCTGCATTATCTGAATCATTAACTATTAATGGCTTAGTTGTTCCATCATTTGTATCTCCTCTAACCAATAGTTGATTTGAAATTGTATTTATTGTAACACAATCACCTGCATCTCCATCTTTTCTTGCTAAAAATGCTTCTGCATTGTCTGTATCAATTAATAAATGTCCGTCTATTTTAAGTTCGTCTGCTGTTACGTCTCCAAAAGTAAAGTCCCCTGAGACACTTAAATCTCCGCCAATTGTAACATTATCATCCCAATTTAAAGTAGTTCCGCTGTTTATCAATGACCACGGTGAATCATTTAAATTATAGTGAACCATTTAACTTACCTGGCCTGTAATCTTTGCGGTGACTGTAGAACTTGATTGTGTTGTTGTTTTTACTCGAATATATGGTGAATAATCATAAAAAGAAAAAGAGTCTTCATCAGAAGTGTTTGAGGCTGTATATGTCTTTGGAAGTTCTCCGTCTTGAATTTCGCTCCATGATGTCCCGTCGTGGCTTATTTCTACACCAACTGTTACTGCCCCAGTATTTGCTGAAACTTTAACAAAAACTGTTTTATTTACAAATTTTCTCATCTCAACTGCATCTCCTTCAGTAGCAGATGTAACAGCATTTAGATTGGTTACGTTTATAACTTCTATGCTTGGCTGTGATAATTTTTCTATTGCCATAATATTATATATCTTTTTTCTTTATATTCTTTATTAAAGTAGACTTACTTTTTATTAGAATACCAATTCTTTAAACCGTAACAAATCGGTCCAGTAAGCCAAGCATATTCACTTGGAACACCAGCAATCATTGCCAAAAGAAATGGAACTAAAAGAACAGCAGAATTTTTAAAAGTTTTAACTATTCCAGTCCAAAAACTATATTTCATTATATTAACCCCCCTAATTTAATTCCAGCGAGTGTAGTGATTAGTGCTAACGATAATCCTAAAGATAATCTACCAATCAACCTATTTATTTTTACTTTTCCATTTGTTTCAATAACGTGGTTTTCTATATCTAATAATTTATTGTAAATTGTGCTTAAACTTATTTTAACGCACGGCTCGATCATTTTCTATCCTCGTATTTCTTTAAACTTAATTTGTTTTTCTTATCATAAACTTTTCCAACTAATTGTTTAAACAATGGTTTAGTATCCCTAATTGAAACCATTTGTTCTCTGTTTTTTGTTGAGAAGTTTTTTATTTTATATTTTCCTTTAATCTTATTTAACATATTAACTCCTTAATTGTTGGTATAAATAATTTAAATGGATTTGATTTGTTGTATGTTGCACCCAATAAAAATCCGCATACAACAGGCAGTATAATAAAATAACTACCAGTTATTATTAATCCGACTGTCATTAAATATAATCCCCACCATTCATGGCCAATCAAATAATCATAAAAATCCCATCTGTCCCAAATAAAATAATGTTCACTAATTAAAATAAACCCTAAACAAATTATATAACTAAATTGATATTTTATAGCCATAATAAAAGCCATGCTAATTAAAACATATCCCACCAGCTTTCTTGAGTAATCAAATCTAGACCACATTAATACGTACTCCTAAATGCAACAAATACATAAGATACTCCATTGGCGTTTGGTGCAGCATCAGTACCTGAATCTGTTACTGTAAATCCATCTGCATCGAAACTAACTATTCCAGAGGCGCTTGCTGTTGCAAATAGTAAATTTCCCCCTGTAATTGTTGCAATCATTATTGATTCTGGAACAAATAAAACATCAGGTATAATGTCACAATAATTGTTTTTGTCCCATTGTTTTCCCATTTTAATTTCCATAAATAATTCCATAGCTATTTGAAAGAGGACTTATATTCTCCAAAGTATCTGAGGTAAAATTTATTTTTACTCTTACTTCTGTACCGTTTGTTATAAGAGTATTATTGTTTTCAGTGACGGTTGTATAAGTATTACCATCTCCAGAAGCTTGATATGCGATTGTACTTCCAGAACCTCCAACTGTTGAATCATTAAACATTATACAAGACTTTGCATCATTAGAAGGAATTTCATCTGTACTTACAAAATGACCAGATGAATATAATCCATTTACTTCCCATGCTTGTAAACTAAAAGAACATGCAGCTGTATGTAAATGACCAGTATTTGCTTGAATTTTTATACTTGCTGCATTAGCAGTTCCAATAGCTCCGTAAGTCCAATCTGTTACAGTAGACCAAGAAGAACCATCTGAACTATTTTCTGTTTTAGTAGCACCAGCAGCTCTTGAAATTCTTATATATGTTGGTGATGTTCTTGAAAAAGTATTTGTCCCATCTGAAAAAGTAGCCCCCCATCCTGAAACTCCATTACTACAAGTAACTGTAATTCCATGTGCAATCAAAACACAAGTTGATGCAGTTCCACCATCTGTTGAACCAGCAAAATTATCTAATTTAAAAATAAATGATGAATCTCTATATGTTGCATCTAATGTTAGTATTGAATTATCTCCTCCAGCAGTTCCTCCAGCAGCTCTTTCAAAATCTTCTTCATCATTCCCAGCATCAAAAGTAACACTAGTATTTCCTGTTTCAGAAGCGGTATAAGTACCATCTCTACTAACCCCTGTAAAATCTGCTGCATAAATTTGATTAGTATTATCTACATCTAAACCAACAAAACCAGCTGTTGTATTAACTCTGATATTAGAACTTTCTCCTGATTCATACCGAGATGTATCTGAAAATGTGTCCATAAAAACATTAAAATAATCATCCTGATTTGACAAATCAGTATTAAAAATTAATTTTAATTGATTAAATGAGTTATTAAAACTATTAACTTCCGAACTGTATAATACGTCACCGTCAGATTTTGGGAACTCCGATTCTCCAGCCACTTTAATTACCCTCAAAAATTGTGATTTTATAAGAATCCCAATTTAATTTATTTATAATATAATTTTCTCTGCTGATTTCCTTTTGTGTTATTTTAGGTTTTTCATCTATTTCAAATACTATATTTCTTTCCTTTAAATACCCATCAACAAAATATCCATCAACTTCATATTGTCTCAATATTGGAAATACTAAAGATGATTCTATAAAATCTAATATTTCTTTTTCATGTTTTCCTATATTTGTTTTAAATCCACCTCTATACTTTTTAATATGTTCTATCATAGATAATCTTAATTTCTTTTTAGCTTCTTCTGTATGAATTACTTTTTTACCAATGTTTCCGATTTTTATTTTATTTATTGTTTCAATAGATTGTTTTTTTCCTAACATTCCAGTTCCTAAATTTTTTATTTTTTGTAGTTTTCCTTCTTCAGAAAGATTATATTGTTTACATTTATATCCTTTATTTAGTTTTGTCCAAGGTATAGAACCTTTTTGAAATCTTTTTCCAAATGAATGTCCTTTTACGAATCTTCCTAAACTATCTTTTTCTGCCATTTTAATTTCTTACCTTTATTGTAGTTTGTATATTTGTGAATGTTGTTGCAGCACCTGCTGCTCCGTCTGCTGCAGCGAATATTTTAACTTGGACACCATTTGTAATTTGTCCTGCAGTTAGAGTGTGAATCCACTTAATTGTTGTTGTTCCTGTTGCTCCAAGAACGCCAGTATTTCGTTGAATAACCTTATATGCCATACTATCTGAATAAGCTCCTCCTACTTCTTTAGCCTGAATTTTTAATGAAATGTCCGAAAAATTTCCTGCAGATGTTTGAGTGTATGCTGTTCCGGTGATTGATATTTCTAAATAAGTTGCATCAATTAATTTGGAAGCTGCTATAGCTGTAAGTTCATGATCTTGTGTATCGTCTGAACAATTAAAACCAGAACCAGTATAAATCTCTTCGATTTTAGTTATCTGCAAAACATCATCAGCATCTGCAACTGATCCATTAACAATCGTCATTTATTGTCTCCTTGGTTATTATTGAACCATTTGTTTGCTTTATTTTTTCTATTGTAATTTGCATTTGTATTCCTGTTAATTCACTTAACTCTTTTATTCTTGATCCGCACTCTTCTTTATTTTCTATTTGAAAGTTTCCAAAGCCAAACATTAAATGTGAGATAGGGAATTCATTCTTATTATAAAAGTCTATGAATGTTTTTAATCTTTGCTTAAGTGCCTTCAAGCCATGTTCTGTATAAAATTTATTGTTTCTATCTTCTATTTTCATAATTTATCCTTTTGTACAAACGAAACTTCAGTACTTGATGTTTTAGTTATTGCCGTGTAAACTGCGCGACTATACATTTTTGGGGTTCCATCTGTGTTAAACAACCCAAACTCAGTTAGACTATTCCCATTCCCTTCAACTGAGGTTAAAAAACATCTAATTGTGACTTGCTTGTTTGTCTCGTCAATTGCTGGATAGCCTGTTACGAATGCTTTTGTTGCTCCGCCATTAATATTTACACCTGTCTCGACGTCTGTGTCTCCTATTACTGGAGCTGTTGTGCCTGTTCCGATCTTAAATAAAGTTGGTGCTGTATAATCTGGAACAGCATTAAAAGTACGATTAAGCATTATTAATTGTCCATTTGTTGTAACTACATTCCCTGTTGCCATATTATATTTAGTTATTCTCCATTTTTATTCTTTATTAATGATAATTTGTTAATTTAATTTGGGAAATTTCCCCAGTACTTGCAGCATTTTCAGTTGCTTTCCAGATTAAACTGGTTCCTGTATTTGTAAAAGTGTGTGCTGTTCCACTTGTTACTGTTTCAAAATTTGATCCTCCATTCGCACTCATTTGATATGTAAAACTTCCACTGACCTCTGTGCTTGTTAAAGTTGCAGTTGTGATTGTACTATTATTATAATCTATTGGTTCACTTAATCCAATTTGTCCTGACGTAAAGTCTAAACTTCCAGATGTCCAACCAGTTGCGGTTCCATCTGTATCTTCAAAATCATCATCAATAAAATCTTCTGTATATGTATTTAATCCTTGTTGCATAAAGCTCAAAACCTCTACACTTGTTTGGCTTCCTAGCTTTGATGTTCCTAGTATTGCTGCTCCAGTATTTCCTAAAATAAAACTTGTTTGAGGAACACTTCCCCACTTGAATGACCCCCATATCCCGAAATTGGGATTTCCCCAGATCATTGTTTCTCCAGCGATATTCTTTTCATAAACTGCTCTATATCGTGGTTCTAAATCTTCAAAGTTTTCAGCATCAGAATCACTTATCTCAACTAATTCAACTAGAATATCTTGATTCCTTACAAATTGCTCTTCTAGTCGTTTTATTCTTTCTTCGGTGCTTTGTTGCCAATCTGCTAATCTCCATTGTTTGTCGCCTACTTCTAACTCTTCGAATGCACTAGGAAATTTATATTTTATTTTATTAACAATGTAATCTCCACTTAGCACTTGCCCATTTACCGTTGGGGTTTTAGTATCAACTACGCTTACCGATTCTCCACGATTTGGAATATTCGCGGCCAAACTCCTTATCATTAGCTTTCCTGTTGTATAAGGAATGCTTCGTTTGGATAAAATATTTGTTGCACGGCTTTCCGCATCAGCAATACTTGAAATATCATTTAACTCCATTGTTTTTTCAAATAATCCATAATCATCTATACTTGATTGGTTTTTCATGTGAATAGGCATTTGAGCAGACCAAACATAATTAATAATTGCATAGTGTGCATTTGTGAAAGTTGTTCCTACCGCTGGCATAACTTTTTTATTCTCCTTGTCAATATAGTAAAAATTACCAGTTGATGTATCTTTTGCACCTCCTGTTTTTTGTGTTGTTGGTGGTGTTGCAGCATCCATATAAAGTTCTACAGAGTCTGGTGTTTTTGTTAAAAGTATACTTGTAGTTGTATAGTCTGCAGTTACACCCACTTGTCCTGTTTCTGTTATTTCTGTCGGAACACTTGCGCCATCTACTCTTAAATCGTTAATCATTCCAGATGTATCAAAATCCCACTCTGGCATATTAATTATTTCAGTTCCTACCGTTAAAGTAATTCCAGAGGCATTATAGCCATTTGGCTCAAAATAAACCTTTCTGTCTGAATCATTATAATATATATCCCAGTCTAATGCTTTTTTTAATGTTTGTAATCTTTCCCATATGTCTGTGTTTATACATTTGAATTGATCTATTCGTTCACCGTCTGATGTTCCACTTGCTTGGACAGAGGCTGTTAATCCTCCATAAGTTTGAATCATGTCTTCAGCTATTTCGCTTACTTCGCCAGCACTTGCATCTATTGTAGAATCGTAAACATGATTGATATTTTTTCTAACTAATAAAATCATTTCGTTTCTACATAAAACTTTTATTGTTGCTCCTTGGGATTGTATGTCGTCAATATATCCATAAAAATAACGTTTGTCTGTGCTTGTTGTCCAGCCGGCCCAAATCTCTACAACTTGTCCATTTTTTAAATCTACTAAATCATTTACGTTTTTTGGAAGAATCAACTCTGCTTCACTAATTGCTTCATCATCTTTTTCATATTCCCAACTGAGTAATTTTTTAGGATCAGAACTATCTGTATCCTTGATTGTCACCGAATCGATTATAACTTTAGTTAGTCTCATTCTAAAGCTATGCCCTCTATTAAAGTTAAATTATAATTCACTGAGCTTTCGTTTCCCTCTGCTTTATCATGGGTAAAGTCTTGAATTAATACGTCTTTATTAACATTTGTCCAACTACTAACAAAAACTAAATTTGTTTGTTCTCCTGTTTGTAAACCTTCTATATCTGTCACAAATGTTCTTAATTCACTTACTGTCCCATTAAAAACTCCGGATATAGTTATTGTTCTACTAGTTCCCATTAAATCCATTAAAAGAGCCTCGTCACTATCAGAAAAAGGCATAGGCATATTAAACAATCCACTTGATTTTGTAGACACCTCGCTTGATACATTTCCAAGGCTTTTACCTCCTATTGTTGCTGCCATCTTCCCTCCTTTTTAACTCTAGTAAAATTTGTTTGCTTAATTGTGCGTTTGCTATAATAAAATTTTTAATTGATTCCAATGTTTTGTTTATCTGTTTTAGTTCTTTATTATCCACTTGAAATTCTCCCAGACATCTGTCTTTGTAAAACTCTACTTACTTCATTTGCTAGTGATCTAATATCTCCATCATTTCTTACTGACGCATTGTTAATATTTACAGTTACTCCACCACCCATCTTATTGTTTGGTGTTATTGTTCCAGATCCGCTTGGCGAAAACATTTCTGGTCCATTTTCTCCAACTACGTATGATTGTCCAGTTAAAACATTCCCTCCGCTCGCTCTACCTTCTGGTCCACTTCCGCCGCCAAATAATGATCTAATAAATCCCCAAACCATACCAACAACATCAATAGTTCCTCTGAACAATGACTTAATCCATCCCCAAACATCTCCAACCGCATTTATTGTTCCTTTGAATAATGTCTTAAAAAACTCCCATACAGTTGTTAAAACATTTATTGTTCCTTTGAATAATGATTTTATAACTTCCCATAACTTAACAGATAACTCCCCTAGGGCCATAAATCCTTGAACAACCCAGTCCCATATCCATATTGCTAAATTTGCTATTTGTTCTCCTAACCATGTTATCCCTGTCCATATTGGTTCCCATAATAATGATATTGTCCCGATAAGTAATGCTACTATTGCCACTACAGATCCGCCTACCGCTATTAAAACCAATGCAATCGCTCCCAAAATTATACCAAGTATGGCTTTTCCTATCATTTCTCCTATATTACCATATCCACCTGTGAATAATTTTACTAATTTTGCTAAACCCTTGATCAAAAGATTCATTAATGGCATTAATGGCAAAAATATAACTAATAACAATAAGCTTAGTATTTTAAACAATGGCTGTATTACTTTAAATAAATCTCCAGCAATAGAAGACAACATTTCAAGAATATCAATATTTAATATCATTGTTTTATTTAATTTCAATGTGTTAGAATTTAACTTTTTAATCTCTTTAGTCGCACCAGAGTCCTTTCCTCCAGAGCTACCACTGCTTCCTCCACTTACATTTATTGGTACTGCTATTTCAAAATCTGCCATTTTATCTTGTTTTGTTCATCTCCTTGTATATTTTTACCCATGTGTCCCAGTATTGTTTTTCTTTTTCTTGTTGCAATGTTAATAAAGCATTCAATTTGTCGTCTGTAAGAAGCCTCCAATATCCTGGGTCCTTACCAAAGTTACTTAAAAAAAACCAATCTAAATAATCTTCTTCTAGATCAATATTGTCTAAATGTTGACCATGAAAAAATTGTTTAACTAATCGACTTTTTTTTTTGCATCACCAGTCCATTCAGCATATTCATTGTAAATATAATCTGTAACTTCTTCTGGGAAACTACTTATTATTTTTTCTGTTATGTCGAAAGGCGCTTTAATGATTACTTCTCGTAATAGTCCTAATTGGAATCCTGCTGCATCCATACTTCCTGTCATTTGTTGCCCTATTATCTTAGTTTGAAGATATTTTCTTGTTAATTCTCTTCTTTTCCCTGCTTGTAGTTGTTGCAATGTTATAATTGCCTCTTCTCCATTAATGACTATCGGTATTTGCTTAGTTGGTACTACAACTAGATCTTCCTTCATGTTTATTTCTGGTATTTTTTTGTCCATGTTTTTTCCTCCTTGGTTTAATTGCATTCTCTTTCAATATAAAAATAAAAAAAATTTAAATATTTGTTGCACATACTGGTGCGGTTTGAACATCATTCGTGTAGATGATATTTGTGCATCCTCTGGCCCAACCTGTAACATCTTCTTTAACAACTTCTCCTACGTTTTGGTTCAATGTTTCTTCATCAATTTTAACTCCTGTTAAATTAATGTCCAAAATGTCTCCATCGTCATTTGTGAATATTAATTCTAACGTTGCGATTTCTGTTCCGCTTCCTGCACTTGGTGCACTTGCTGAATTTGTCCCATTCATAAAATATGTCAACATTGTTGTTTGATCTTTAAATGCTATTGTCATACTGAAATTGTATTCTCTTTTTTTAGCGATATTACTTGTTGGGAATCTGCTCCCTATTCCGTAAACTTGCTCACTTGAGTTACTTATTGTTAATTCAATACTTTGCACTGCTGCGATTGCTGTTCCATCTGGCATTTCAATTGATCCATGTGCGAATGTAAATATTGGTTCTATTTCTGCATTGTTAGATATTTTTGTTGTGCTTAAATTTTCGTATCTGTATGTCCCTTCTAAACTGAACTTAACTGCTTCATCAACTGCTGCTGATATTTTACAAGTGTCTACTTTACATCCAATTATAGCTGCTAAAAAATCTGTTGTCCCTAGTTCAAAACTTGTTTTTGTTGTAAAACTTGGGATAATATCTGCTTCCGTATATGTGTGTGTGTATGCTCCAGTTGTTCCAGCATCTGCATTTGCCCCTAAAACTCCTAATAACCAATAAGCATTTGATAAACTTCCATTAATAGAATATTTCCCGCCATATTGTTTATTTATTGTTGCTGTTGCGTTTCTTGCTCCAACTCCATATATCCTTTCTGCATTATTATTTCTTGTTATTGAAATGTCAACTCCGTGTCCAAACGGCATATATGTTTCATCACTTTCTGTGTGACTTGCTGCTACTGCTGCCCATCCGTCTTGATCTTCGAATGCGAATAACCCTACTGATTCTGCTCCCGATATATAATTATTTGCGATTTTCTTTTCCTCCTTCCTTATTTAATTTTTTAGAAGAAGATTTCTTCTTGAGTTTGATTA
>Ga0222697_1000499_pt1 | contig 16687 bp, 17 predicted proteins | sample AntAcemetage1402_FD_179835 | JGI IMG/M metagenome (GOLD analysis project Ga0222697, IMG submission 179835) | Saline water microbial communities from Ace Lake, Antarctica - #1402 | ecosystem: Environmental > Aquatic > Non-marine Saline and Alkaline > Saline | place: Antarctica: Ace Lake... | reverse complement strand
GACAATACAATCAAATGCAGATAAAGAATTACAATTTAGAGTGCAAGTGTATGCAGAGGATTGTGCAGGAGCAGAAGTGTGTAGTAATTGCATAAATAGGTGTCCTGTGGGAGCTTTAACAACACAAACAATTGAAGAAGCAAGAAAGAATGGAGAAGTAGAAAACCAGAAATTCTTTGATTCACTTCCGAATATTACTGATGGTGTTAAACAAGGAACAATAAAGTGGTCTCAATTAAAAACAAATTATTTTGAGTTTCCTGGAGCATGTGCAGGTTGTGGTGAAACACCTTATATAAAATTATTAACGCAACTCTTTGGAGAAAATATGATAATTGCTAATGCAACAGGATGTTCTTCAATATGGGGGGGAACTTTCCCTTTAATTCCTTATACAAAAGACAAAAATGGTAGAGGTCCTGCATGGGCCAATTCTTTGTTTGAAGATAATGCAGAATATGGTTTTGGTTTTAGATTAGCAATAGATTCTAATAGAAAACATCTAAAGAGTTTAATAGAAAAATTATTGCAAACAGGAACAACACATGAGCTTACGGGTAGTTTAAAACAATTACTAGAAAAATGGAGTTCTTCATATGAAGAACAAAAAGAAATTGTTTTTGAAATTAATAAAGAACTTCCTAATTCTTTAGAAAAAGTATATGGTGAAAGCAAACCTGTAATAGAAGAAATAAATAATTTAAAAGATTATTTAATAGATAAATCTGTTTGGATTGTAGGCGGAGATGGTTGGGCTTATGATATTGGTTATGGCGGACTTGATCATGTTCTTGCTTCTGGAAAAAATGTAAATGTTCTTGTTCTTGATACAGAAGTATACTCTAATACAGGAGGACAATGCTCTAAAGCAACTCCATTAGGAGCAACAGCTAAGTTTGCAGTTTCAGGTAAAAAAGTTCCTAAAAAAGATCTTGGAAAAATGATGACAAGTTATGGTTATATTTATGTTGCATCAGTAAGTTTAGGAGCAAATATGCAACATGTGATAAATGCAATAAGAGAAGCAGAATCATATAATGGTCCTTCAATTATAATAGCTTATTGTCCATGTATTGCACATGGCATTAACATGAGCTTAAGTTCTAAAGAAGAAAAATTAGCAGTTGACTCTGGGTATTGGCCCCTTTATAGATTTGATCCTCGTTTAAAAGAAAAAGGAAAAAATCCTTTGCAATTAGACATGCCTGCACCCAAAGTGCCATTTAAAGATTATATTAATAATGAAATAAGATACAAAAGCTTGCAAATACAATTCCCTGCAATTGCAGATAAACTCTTTAAGCTTGCAGAGAAAGCTGCAAAGGAGAAGTATGATTCTTATGTGAAGTTGAGTGGGTAGATATAACTAAGTTTTATTCTCTTTTCTGCTAATATAATAATTTTCAATTCTTTCAATAGCAGGTTTTATTCCCTTAATTAAATTTTTATGCCAAGGTTGAACTTTAGAATGTAATTCTAGAAGTTTTTTCAGCTTTTTCTTATCTAAATCATTTAGATTTAAATATAGTATTTGTAAAAATTTTCTAATTTTCTCACTTCTATTTCGGCCCATAGAAGAAATTTTATAATTTACATAATCTGCATAAATCCTGTGAATAGTCCTTAATATCTCCCCAGCCTTTATCCTTTGTTCTTCTGTTAAATTAGGATAAAGTTTTCTGAATAAATCATAAAATTTTTGGATGTAATCTACATCTTTAATGGTATTTAAGCCATTTACTGCAACATACAATCTTTCAATTCCAATCCCACCAATATTTATGGTATGTTTAAATTCTTTAAGCCCATTAATGTTTTTTGCAGTTCTTTTTTTGCATGAATATGTGGGTAACCACAAAAAATATTCTAATGTAGCAATATCTAAAAGTTTTGGGTTTTCCTTTGTCCCAATATTATAATTTATTTCATTTCTATATCCCCAAGGGGTTAACATATTAATATGTAAAGATAAAAATGTGTCTCTTGTTTTGTCTGGGATTAAATTCTCTTTTGGGATTCCTGCTTTAATAAAGGCCTCTTTTGTTAAAGTATCTTCTGGAACTTTAAAATCAAAAGTATATTTGCCTTGGGTAATTTTTGCGACATCACCACCTTTACAATATGAAGGGTAAATCTTTTTTTTCTCCAAGCCTAATTTTACCAATAACTCAATAAGTTTATTCAACTGCCAAGTATGAATTTTTTCTATATCTCCTTTTTTTGAAAGACTAATTTCCCCGGCAATATCTGAAATTTCAAAAATTCCAAGGTATTTCCAAATTTCTTTTCCGTATTTAAGATTTTCTAAAATATCTTGTGGCCTTATACAGCTTTGAATTGTAGAAAAAATTTGGTCTTTATGAAAATTTGAATATCCTCCAAATTCTCTAAACATATCATATTCAGTAAAACTTAGATTAAATGTTCCTGGAAAACCTTGATGAATTAATGGAGCTCTTTTATATTTCTTACATTTCGGATATTTATCACTATTTGCAAGAAATTTCCTTAACTTTTTATAAGTGATTTTGACCATAATTTAAAATTATTTTGCATATTTATTAAATTATCGTTTTCGTGGTAGAAAAAATTTAATCACAAGAATTGCAACATTTAATTCTTATTCCCAACCAACCTCTCAAACATTCCATTGCAATCATTAACTCTTCGTTTGTGGGAATGATTAAAAGTTTTACTTTGCTGTTTACGGTTGAGAATATTGTTGTGTGCAGGTTGTTCTTTTTTTTACTAAAACCAAAAGTTTTTTATATAAGTTTATATATACACTTATATAAGTTTATATATAATGGTGATAAAAATGCAAAAATTAGAAGTTATACATTATCCAAGTTTGAAAACTGTATTAATGATAGAGAAAGTTCTTAAAAAAGCTAATACTCTAATGAGTAGAGAGCAATTAAAGGAAAAATTACCTACAAAAATAATGCACCAAACTTTGAATGTTGTATTAAAATATTTAGAAAATAGTGGAAAAATATTAGATGGTAGAAAGGGCATATTATGGATATATAATCCAAGCCCAAAGTTAGATAAAGCAATAAAACAAGGAATTGAATTATAATGTTCAAGGGAAAACCCACAAAAGTAATTATTACTGGGGATGCAAGAGAGGAGTTTGATGATTTAAATAAAGTTGTAGGTGGAGAAATTAAAAAAGGCATTACAAGTAGTGATCATCAAACATTACTCAACTCAATCAAGCAAAAGATTGAGCTATTAAGAAATAATCCAGAATATGGAGTTCATATCTCCAAAGGTAAAATCCCTAAAAATTATGTTAAAGAATATGATATCAACAATTTATGGAAAGTTAATCTTTCTGGGGCTTGGAGAATGATTTACACAATAAAAGGTAGTGAAGTAGAGATTATTTCTTTAATATTGAGTATAATGAATCATAAAAATTACGAGAAAAAATTCAAGTATAAGAAAAGTTAATTCTTTAGTAATAGAAGAAATTAAGAAAATGATGAAATACAATTCCCTGCAATTGCAGACAAACTCTTAAGCTTGCAGAGAAAGCTGCAAAGGATAAATATGATTCTTATGTGAAGTTGAGTGGGTAGTTAATTAACATCGGAATTTAACGAAGTTGATTTTTCAGAGTTGGAGCGAGGCAGGCAACCCAGCCGAGCGACCTCGAAAAGTCAATTTGGGTGGAGAAACCTGCAAGGTTTCGGAACCATTAAATTCCTGTTAGTTTCCCTAAATAGAGGTTGGATTTTAGTGTAATGTTCGGCGAAGCCGAAAAATCCAAAGTCCGCCGTAGCCCGCAATATTATTTTTTATATTTTGCTAAAGAAAATGTAATTATAACTGCAAGAGCAATCAAGATTAACAAACTAATCTGAACATACAATAATCCAACATTCATAAAATGAGAAGTATATGGGTCAGATATTCTTATTGAACTTATACCCATTGAGATTCTTGATGTTCCAAAATAGAAAAGAGTTATACCAACAATTAATCCAAAAATATAATACCAAACTTTCAAAATATTATTTATGACTGACATATTAAGATTAAGTTTGTTGGAATTTAAAAGTATTTCTATTTAAGCGGGCAGAGGCTGATTGAAACTAACACCCATTAAGCCCAGTATTACTGTATAATTGTGGGTGTTACTTTTGAGCAATTCACAAGAATTGCAACATTTAACCCTTACCCCCAATCAACCTCAAACACTCCCTTGCAATCATTAACTCTTCGTTTGTGGGAATGATTAAGAGTTTCACTTTGCTGTTTGCAGTTGAGAATATTGTTGTGTGCAGGTTGTTCTTTTTCTTGTCATAAGAGATGTTGAATGCAGATAAGTAATCACATATTCTGCTTCTTGTGTAATAGCCTTGCTCTCCAATACCTGCAGAAAATATGATTGCATCAACTTTTCCTAGTAACATAATGTATTTTGCAATATAAGATGCAATACTTATTGAGAGCATTTCAAGTGCTAACTTGCATTTCTTATTTCCTTTAAACATTTTTTCTCTAATTAATCTAACATCTTGAGTTTTTGCAAGTGCTTTAAGTCCAGATTCATTATTAAGAATATCAATTACTTCTGCAATGTTTTTATTTTCTTTTTCACAGATAAATTGTGTGATTGCAGGATCAATTGAGCCAGATCTTGTTCCCATAATAACTCCTTCTAATGGAGTAAAACCCATAGAAGTATCTATAGAAATATTATTTTTTATTGCACAAACACTAGAACCATTGCCCAGATGACAAGTTATTATATTAAGATTTTTTTTCTTTAATATTTTCTTTGCTTCCTCTAATAAATACTGATGAGAAGTTCCATGAAAACCATATCTTCTTACTTTATATTTTTTATAATATTTTTCAGGAATAGCATATAAAAAAGATTCTTTTGAAATTGTTTGATGAAATGCAGTATCAAAAACAGCTATTTGTTTTATTTTAGGAAATAATTTTCTGCATGCAACAATTCCTAGAAGATTAGCAGGATTATGCAATGGTGCAAGTGAAGAAAGTTTACTAATGGTTTTTATGACTTCATTATTTATTATAACAGAGTTTTCATATTTTTCTCCACCATGAACAACTCTATGACCAATTGCATTTATTTCTATATTAGGAAATAACTCATTTATTTTATTAATAGCTGTTTTTATAGCTTGTTCATGATCTCTTATTTTTATTTTCTGTTTGTTATTATTATATTTAAAAAAACAAGTTCTTAGAGAAATACCATCGATATGTGCTTTAAATAAAACTTCTTGCTTTTTTATATTAATTAATTGCAATTTTAAAGAAGAGCTTCCTGAATTTAAAACAAGTATATTCATTTTTTAATCACCTTTATTCATGTTTGCCTGAACAGCTGTGATAGCCACAACATCAACAATGTCATCTACATCACAACCTCTTGATAAATCATTAACTGGTTTATTTAAGCCTTGAGTAATCGGGCCTATTGCATCTGCTTTTGCTAATCTTTCAACAAGTTTGTATGCAATATTACCAGATTGTAGATCAGGAAAAATAAGAACATTTGCCTGACCATGAAGATTGCAATTCTTGCATTTTCTCTGGCAAACTTCTGGAAGTAAAGCTGCATCCACTTGCATTTCTCCATCCAGAACAAGATCTGGCTCTAATTCCTGAGCAATCTCAACAGCTTTTTTTACTTTATCAACTAATTCATGTTTTCCAGAGCCCTTTGTTGAAAATGATAATAAAGCCACTTTAGGTTCAATATTAAACAGTTTAGCATTATTTGCAGTGTCAATAGCTATGTGAGCTAATTCTTCTGCTGTGGGCAATATATTGATTGCACAATCTGCAAATATTAATAATCTATCTTTTAATTGCATAAAAAAGAATGAAGAAACCCTGTGTGAAGCTTCATGAGTTTTTATTATTTGCAAAGCAGGCCTTATTGTATCTGCAGTTGTACTTATGGAACCAGAAACAATTCCATCTGCTCTATTTTTGTATAGAAGCATATTAGCAAAATAATTAGGATTTTTAACTTGTTCAAGAGCTTCGTCAATATTAACATCTTTATGTTTTCTTAATTCAAAATATGCATGACCTAATTCATTAACTAAATTAGGGTCTTGATTGTCAATTATTTCTGCATTATCTAAATTAATATTTAATTTTTCTGCATTTTGCATTATAACTTCTTTTTTCCCTATTAGAATAAGTTTTGCTAATTTCTGGGAGAGGATCTTGTGTGCAGCAATAAGAACTCTTTCATCTTCTGTCTCTGGAAGAATGATTGTTTTTTGCAAAGACATTGCTTTTTCTTTAATTGCATTCATGAAATCCTGCATATGTGCACCTCATTTATATATTTTAGTTATCTAAATTGTTTATATATAAAGGTTTTTATCCAAAGAATTATAAATATATATGCATTCTCATTGTTTTATGATAAATAATGATGATGTTGAAATTTATAATCCTACTAATATAGACCCAGTCAATGTCAATCCAATATTAGGTAGATATAAAAAACTTACTATTGTTCCTTTGGATGAGATAAAGCCAGGAATTTATTTTAGATCTACTGGAAATGAAAAAGATCCTTCAGAAGTGCGTTTTTTCTATATTAAAAAAGTTAAGGTTTTATATATTAAAACAATTAATGCAGTAGAAAATTCTAATGCTTATTCTAATAAAGTCATTTTAGCTTTTCTTGGATATGATGGTGAAACAAGAGAGAGTGATCATCATTACTCTCCTATCCTTATTTCAAATTCTAATGGTAAAGAAGAGGGTTATTTGATTTCAAGAGAAGATTTAGAGAAAAATCCTTTTTTTATGTCTGTTGAGAATATTAATAGTTCTTTTAACTAATTATTTGAAAGTTTAGATAAATTTTATAAAAATACCAACCTAAATTTATCCAAAGAATTATAAATAAATATGCATTTGCGTTTATTTATGAAATTAAAAAATGTTAAATTTGATGAAATAAAACCAGGAATTTATTTTGAATCTAGTGGAAATAAAAAAGACCCTTCAGAAGTTAATTTTTTCTTAATTAAAAAAATTGATATAGATAAAAACGGAAATTTTAATGAAGATATGTTGAATTTTTTTGCATTTAAAGGTAAAACCTGGTGGGGCAGTAAGTATTATTTACCTATCCCTATTTTTAAATGTAAATTACCCTCCCCTATTTTTAAATGTAATAAACTTGGAAATTATTTAATTTTTAGAAAAACTTTAGAGGAAAATCCTTTTTTTATTTATGCGAATAATGTGGATAATCCTAATAATCTATTTAAAGAAGTGCCCTTTTTTAAAGAAATAGCTTTTGATAGAATACAAAAACAATTTGAAGATAATGGCAAAAAAATATTTTACAAATTTGATGAAAATAATAAATTATTTGCTTTTATCATTGAAGGTTGTAAATATAATACTCATAAAACAAATAAATATAGGAATTTGATTGAATTAACTGCTTCTATAAGCTTAGCTGAAATTGAGAACGGAATTCCTATAGTAGGTTCTATTAATTCAAAATTAAATAATCATACTTTTTCGGCTAAGGACTTAACTGATTCACCTTTTTATATGTATTTCAAACAATAAAATATCTAATAAATAAGCTTTATACCAATAAATATAAAAACAGGTTATAATTCTTTTATTCTATGACATTATATTACGATACTGATGAAAATGAAGAACTAATAAACCAGGTGGGTAATTCTTCTATGTTTAGACCTGTTGATTGGGCATATGACTCTAAAGCCAAAAGAACTAAAAATTATTATGGTCCTATTAGTATATTTGAGGATATTCCTTTTTATCCTTCAGATGAAATTGATAGGATTATAGAATTAAAAAAATATCATATTTAGGGCTCGTGGTCTAGTCCGGTATGACGTCACCTTGACTTATATGCAGCATATCTTCTTATAATATATGCTGTTTTTATGCAAAATGGTGAATGTCCCCAGTTCAAATCTGGGCGGGCCCATTCTTATTTTTTTTACAAAAATAAGTCAGTTCTTTTATAAATATATATACTGGATAATAGAAAACTATATAAATATCTAAATTAGAAAGTAGTAACATACCCTTTTTAAACAAAACAAAATCTTTAAAAACAACAAAATCAAATATAGGTATTTACCACAAAATGATTATAAAAAAAGAGATGGAATACGTAATTAATGAAACCTATGGCCCTGAAGCTCTTCCAATAGCAAATTACCTTAATGGTAAACAGGATATCTCTGAATTTGTTATAGCAAGAGACTTAAAGATAGAAATACATAAGGTTAGACAAATACTCTATAAGCTCTTAGAAGATAATTCAGTTGTTTTCTTAAGAAGAAAAGATAAAGAAAAAGGATGGTATATCTGTTATTGGTCAATGAATGATGAAGAAATGCCTTATATCATAAGAAAAATAAAAACAAATAAACTAAACAGGCTTAAACAAAGATTAAATCAAGAAACAACTGAAGAATTCTTTATGTGTAAAAATGCTTGCACAAGAATGAATTTTGATAATGCCTATGAATTAAACTTTAAATGTCCTGATTGCGGTGAAATAATGAATCAGCAATCTAATGAAAGGACAGTAGAATTCTTGCAAAAAAGAATTAAAGAACTTGAAATTGAGGTAGAAAAGCCAGTTCAAGCATTAATGCATCCAGATGAAGATAAAATTGCAAAACCATTAAAGACAAAAACTGCAAAAACAACTAAGGACAAAAAGGACATTAAACCAAAAAAGAAAACAGTGAAAAAAGTAAAAGAAAACAAGAAAAAACCTGTAAAAATAAATAAAAAATCTAAAAAGATTAAAAAGAAATCAATATTTAGCAGGAAAAAATAATTCTTAATACAAGTATTTAAATACCCTACTCATTTCTAAAAAAAAATGCCAATTAAAAATGATTCTCCGTATATTATTATATATCAGCAACTTCCTGGATCAATTATAAATATTCGTGAAGCGGGATCCCCACATTGTTTAAAATTTCCAATTGCTGAAGTAACATGTGATCATTGTAAAAAGACATACCAAACAAAATTGCCATTTATACGAGATCAACCATTAATTGTCCAAAATCATAAATTAGAATGTTATTATTGTGGTGAAACAGTAACAATATCTTATATCACTAAAAAAGTATAATAAAATGTATATAACAAAATGCTATGAAACATTAGGATTAAATTGTGATGCCACTTCAAATGAAATAAAAGAAAAACTTAAAAAAATTCAAGTATTTTATAAAAATTTTACACTGATCATAAGAGATATAAAAACTGCAGAAGAAACTATTAAAAAATGTTTTGATAAAATTTAAAAAATAATCTACTTTTTATTAAAACCAATAGCTATTTCCTTGCCTTTAATCTTCTCATTTGAAGAATGCTGGCAAGTATCTACAGCACCATAACTTATGCTTAATGCACCCACTCTTGCTTTAATTTGCTCTTCAAATTGTTTTACATTAAGATCTGCAGGCAGTTGCAAGAATAACTCTATATTATCAGATTTGTTCATATCAGAATTTTTTCTAAGGTTCTGCACTCTTCTAGTAATCTCTCTAACAAATCCTTCTAATTCCAGTTCAGGATTTAGTTCTTTATCAAGATAAATATACCCAAGTTTTGATTCAACTATTGCATATTTTTCAGATTTTTGTTCAATATTAAATAATTCTTTAGATAAAATAATTGGTTTATCTTTAATATTAACAGAGTAATCTTTACCAAGTTTAAAGGCATTAGCAATATCTTGATCCTTACCTTTAATAGAAGTTAATACTCCACCAGTTTCTGTACCAAATTTATTACCAAAGTTTCTGTAATCTGGTTTAACAATTATATCATAATCTGGTGTTTTAAAATTAATATTTTTAACATTAAGTTGTTTTTTTATTAGCTCTTCAAATTTTGTAACAAGATCTTTTTTATCTGCACTCACAACTAATTCTTGCAAAGGCCATCTAACTCCTATTTGAATTTTATCTCTGGCAGAAAGACCTGCTTCTATAATGTTCATCGCAAGAACAAATTCTTTTTCTAATTCTGAATTAATCATCTTTTCATTAAAATTATTCCAGAATTCTAAATTAATAGATTCCCCTTTTACAAAACCTTTTTCTTTAAAATTTTGATAAATTTGTTCTGTAATAAAAGGACACAAAGGATTAAGCATTTTAATAACTTCATATAAAGCTGTGTAAAGAACATCAATAACTTTATGTTTTGAACTATCCTCACCAATAGCAAGAGCATCTCTATTAAGTTGCACATAAGTTCTGGAAACATCCAAAAATAATCCTTCTACTTTTGCAGGAATAACATCCAGATAATAATTATTAAAATCATTAGTAATTTCTTTAAGAGTAGAATGAACCCTGCTCAAAATATAATTATCAGATATATCTAAATTATTATCATTATTATTTTCCACAAGTTTTGGAGAATAATTTAGTTCTTCACTATAATTGATTAGTAATTTATGCAGGTTCCAAAGTATTAGCAAATTCTTGTATGCAAGCTCTGCTTCTGACCAGGAAAAATTAATATCTTGGCCTGCTTTAGTCCGGGTCATATAAAATCTTAAAGTATCTGCACCATACTTATTTGTTAATTCTTCAGGCCTAATAATATTACCAATTGATTTTGACATTTTAACTCCATCAACATCACTGAGCATGCCGTGCATATAACAGGCCTTAAATGGTAAAGCATCAAATGCAATAATATTAGTAACCATTAAAAGATTAAACCAACCCCTAACTTGTTCTTTTGCTTCAAGAATAAAATCAGCTGGATAGAACTTCTCAAATAAATCTTTTCTTTTAGGATAATATAAACAATTCCATGCTGCAGATCCTGCATCTATCCACACATCAAGAATATCTGGTAATCTTTTCATTGTGCCGGGACATTTCCTGCATTTCCAAGTAACACCATCTATCCAGGGTTTATGAAGATTCTCAGGAACATTATCTGTTTTTGATTCAAGTTCTTCTCTGGAACCAACAACTTCTATGTGATCACATTTATCACATCTCCAAATAGGAATTGGAGTTCCCCAATAACGCTGTTTTGTAATAGAATTATCTCTTAAATTCTCAAGCCAGGATTCAAATGCATTACCTCCTGCTTTTGGAATCCATTTTATCTGCTTGTTAAAGTCAAGCATTTTTTGTTTTAGATCCTCAACTTTAAAGAACCACTGCTTTGTTGTTCTAAAAACAACAGGATTAAAACATCTTTCACAATGAGCATAATCATGAACATAATCTTCTTTAGCAATTATCATATTCATGTTTTCCATTGCTTTAATAAATTTAGAGTCATCAACTTTTGCAGTAAGGCCAGAAAAAATATCATAATTTTCTGGAAATTTTCCTGCCTCATCAATAGTGTTGAATGCAGGTAAATTATTTCTATGGCCAACTTCATAATCTTCTGGACCACATCCAGGTGCAGTATGAACTAATCCAGATCCAGAATCAAGAGTTACATACTCATTACTCATAAGAATAGAATGAGCTTTTTTATTTTGATTATAAATATCATCAAGATCTTTTATTTTATTTTTCCAAAAATGGGTATATCTTTTACCTTCTAAAGTTTTGCCTAAAAATGATTCTATAATTTTATATTTGTAATCAGTTTTTTGCATAACAATATCAACAAGTTCTTTTGCAATAACCCAATATTCTTTTTTTCCATTAACATCAACTTCTAATTTAGAATACTCAAAATCAGGATGAACCATTATTGCAAGATTAAAAGTTATTGTCCAGGGAGTTGTTGTCCAAATAATATAATAAAGATTCTCATCATCAATACTTTGAAATTTAACATAAATACTTGTATCTGTAACTTCTTTATATTCTTGCTCATGTTTTGCAAGAGCTGTTCCACAATCCCGACACCAAGCAGTTGTTCTAAGACCTTCATATAACCTATTTTTTTCATGGGCTTTTTTTATTAAAAACCAAACACCATCAATAAAATCTTGATTAATAGGTAAGTATGCATTTTCATAATCCATCCAAATTCCTAATCCAAAAAGTTCTTTGTTCATTTTTTCAGCATGAGAAGTTCCAAAGCTTACACATTCTTTTGCAAATTTTTCAAAACCATATTTCTTAATATCTTCTTTTGTTTTAAGATCATATTTTTTCTGCACTTTCTTAGCTGTAGGCAAACCATGCATGTCATAACCTGCACGATCCCAAACTTCAAAGCCCTGCATTCTCTTATATCTTAAAACAGTGTCTTTATGAGAATTGTTCCATGCAGTTCCCATATGAAGATTACCAGAAGTATAAGGTGGCCCTTGTAAAAAATAAAATGGTTTTTTATTTTTATTATTTGGCCTTTGGAAAATGATTTTAGATTTAGGATAAATCTTATTTTTCTTCCAAAACTCTAACACATTTTTGTGTGTTTCAACACCATATTTTCCTAAATCCATATTTAGTCACCTTTTAATACCACTTTATTAATAATAATTATTAAGATAATTGTTATTAAAATTTGTTGTTATTAAAACAATCATTAAAATAATTGTTATTTATGCTTGCATTATCCTTATATTCATATAGTGAGAATCATTTTATTTATTAAGTTTTTGTTAGATTTTTACATATCTATATTAAACTATATACTAAAAGGTATAAATGAAAAGCTTTATAAAGAATCCAATTTTTAGAAAAAATATGAAAAACACAAGTTTTCATTTACTATTCAGAGAAAAACCTGCTCGTCTCTTATTGACGCTAATAAATACACAAGGCGAATTATATGCATCTACAATAGCAAAAAAAATTGACTGCACATATAGCCATATTGTTAAAATATTACAAGAGATGGAAAGGGATAATATTGTTACTTTTAGAAAAAAAGGAAGATTAAAAATAATTACCCTAACAAAAAAAGGTGAAGAAATAGCAAGATGTATTAATAATATTGAAAGATTTATTAAAGGAAGGTGAAAAAATGGCTGAAAAAAAATCTGATAAAACAAATGAAATGTCAAAACAAGAAAAAATAGGATTTCATAAAGGTTCTCTTTCAACTTTAGCAAAAGAAAGACAAGAATTAGCAAGAATATTAAACATTGTTGAAGAAATAATGAAGATGCACATATCTGCATTAAAAGAAGAAGGTGTTGATTTAGAATCAGAAGCACAAAATCTTGTAAATAATAATAGTGAAGCAGATAAAAATAATAAAAAACCACCAATTGATGAAATTATTTAATTTTTATTTATTTTAATAATTTTTAATTCTATAAAACTTTATATTAATTTAGAAATTAACTTCTTTGCAAGATATTTGCGAATATCTTTGATTTCAAAAATTTCGAATTTTTGCATACTTTAACTTTTAAGTTAAAGATAAACTTCTTGCAAGTTCAAAAATTGATTCTATAATGTGAATCCGAAATACCTCACACTTTAGTGTGAGGATAAGGATGAGCTATGGTGAATCAATTTTTATTATTTTGATTCTATGTGTGAACTTAAATATGTAAGAATATTAAATAATATGTTTGTTTCATCATATAATAATACTTTTTTATCTTCATCTAAAGGTTCATAAATATTAATTATTTTAATATAATTTTCTTTTGCATCACTCAAATTAAAATTTTGTAACTCAACATAACTCTTAGAGAAAATATTCATTATATTACTCATAGGATTATTTATTTTAATATCAATTTTAATATCATTAAATTCTTTTTTAATTTTATCAGAAATATTAAAAATAAAGAATTTTAACAAATTATAATCAACTGATATATCATTAAATTTATCTATTATGTTTTTTCTACCATTTAATTCATCGTCTATAAACTTATTGGTTATGCTCAATAACATCTTCTTGAATTCTTTTGTAGAATCAAGCTTATCAATCTTTGAAACAACAATATTTTTAGGTGATTCAAGATCAATCTCTAGAATTTCAACCATGACTTTTCTAAACAAATGATAAAGATTTGATTCTAATTTATTAAAGTCAGAATCTTTTATATTTTTTGAAGATTTTAATTTTATTAATGAATTTTCGTAATCTTTTAATTCATTAAGAATAGTATTTTTTGCATTCCCAACAAGGTATATTTGTCTTGCACTTTTTTTAACTAAATGCCAAATTAATCTTGCAAAAAATGTTTTTATTTGCTTTCTAAAAATCCAATAGGAACCAGTTAAAAATAATATTAATATTAGCAATATTGAAATTGCCCAAGTTAAAACCTTGTTTGAATCCTGTATTGTGGAAGCAACTTCAACTGTTTTACAAGGTTCACATGAACCCCCACAATCAATTCCAAGTTCATCACCATTCTTAACACCATCACTACAAGTTTCTAAATAAACACATAACTCCATTGTTTCAGGTATACCAAATCTTATTTGGTCATCTTCAGGACAATCATTATTATCTACACAAGTTCTTTCTCTGGTTCCGTCATTTCTGCAGGGAGTCCAATCAGTGCATTCCCACTCAGGATAACAGCCAGGTTCTGTTTGATAATTACATTCCCTATATCTGTACAACTGATAATTATCTGCATCACAACCATTTTGATCATAACATAATCTTTTTTGATAACCTGTTAAGTAATCAGGTTGATCCTCTGAAGGAGGATAACAATCACTCCATTCCTGACAAACCCATTCTTCTTCACACTCACTAAAACTTCCTCCCCCCCCACCTCCGCCAGAAGATTCTTCCTCTGGTTCATCAGGACAACTCACACTTAATTTAGCTGAAGGAGAAGTGGTTGCATAAGCATCATAAGGATCTTCTGCCATAAATACTAAAGTAAAGTCACCACACTCTGTTAAGGAATGAATTATTACTTCACTTGTAACATTATCAATTGTTAAATTGAAATAATGTGGTTGAGCATTTAAAAAAGTATAAGTTAATGGTTGTTCATCAATATCTCTAAAATAGTCATTTAAATGATAAGGAATCTTTAATGAGTTTCTGGGCATACTCACATTTGGCAATCTTTGAAAATATTCAGGAGGGGTATTATTTAATCTTAAAGTAAAGTCATATGTATACCTTATTTCTTGAGAATTATTGCAAACATGACCTGTTTCAGCTACAGCAATTATGGCTGTGTTATTGCCAAAAGAGTCTGGAGTTGTGGTGTAATTTATGAGACCATCTGTTTCAATTTCAAAAATCTCTGGAGATGTGGAAAAATAAGACCAAAAAATTATTGTGTCATTATCTGATTGATTATAGGTTATATTACAAGTATGGGTTTCATTTGTGTGTATATAAAAATCATTACCACATAATGCAGAAATATTATCTAATCTTGCTATTGGATTTATGCAGATTTGGATACTTGCAGTTGAAGTGGCAACTCTTGCATTAAAAGAAATTATACCTTGCTGATATAAAGAAAAAAGAAATATAGAAATATTAATTAATAATATAAATAAAACTAATACAAAAAGTAAAGTTCTATTCCTTGATTTTACCATTATCTATTAGATTTTATATTAGATTTTAAAAACTTTTCTTTGTATTTATAATATATTATCTGATTAATCAATAAATAACAGTAAAAAATTAATTTTCTATGAAAAATTCTCTTTTATAGGTAGAAATCCATGGATTATCATCTGGGGCATCACTATAGGTTGAAGCAACAATTAAAACATAATTTCCATTAGGAAATTCAGTTGTATCAATAGCAAATTCTAATTCAAATGGTTTTTCAATTATTTCAATTAATGAATTTTCATCTTCAAGGGGATCCCCTGAATCTTTAGGGTATAACATAAATAATAATTCTTCACTATATTCTGGATAAGTTAAAATATTTATCTCAACTAATCCAGACAAAATATTATCTTGCATAGGAACAATTGAAAGTTTTATATCTCCATAAATTATTTCCGGTTCCTCTTCTTGCTCATCTTCTTGTTCATTTTCTTCAGAATCAGGTTCTATATAATCTTCTGCATTTTCTTGTTCATCTTGTTCTTGTTGATTTATCATGCTTCCGGAATCATTATTTGGGTTATAATCAATTGTTTGATCAATATTCATAGAAACTATGGAATTGTTTGTTAGAGTTAGTATTTTATTATTATTTATTAATGGTTGATATTTTGTAGAATTCTCATAACTAAGTATTATAATAACTGCAAATATCAATAAAATTGAAATAATTAAGATTAATATTTTTTTTAATAACTCTTTTTTATTTGTATTATCCATGTTTAAACACCCAACATATTTATTTATAAAGTATTATAATATGATTTAATTAAAAAGTTTTTCATTAAATATATAAAATAACAAGGTTTTCTTATGTTAATGAAAGCAATAATACTTTTTAGCTCTGGAATTGATAGCCCAGTTGCAGCATATTTAGCTAATAAAAAAAACATAGAACTTGTTGGTTTAAATTTTTATTCAAAAAATATTAATCCAGAATATAAACAAAAATTAACAGAACTTGCAAAAATTACAGGTTTGAGAGAATTATATTTTGCAGATCATTCTATTAGTCATAAAATTTATTCTTCAAAATGTAATAAAAGATATCAATGTGTTTTTTGCAAAAGAATGATGCTAAGAATAGCAGAATTATTATGTAAGAAATTAGGTGCAGATTTTATAATCACAGGAGACAATATAGGACAAG
>Ga0222697_1000496_pt1 | contig 16736 bp, 13 predicted proteins | sample AntAcemetage1402_FD_179835 | JGI IMG/M metagenome (GOLD analysis project Ga0222697, IMG submission 179835) | Saline water microbial communities from Ace Lake, Antarctica - #1402 | ecosystem: Environmental > Aquatic > Non-marine Saline and Alkaline > Saline | place: Antarctica: Ace Lake... | reverse complement strand
TGAAGGAGAGAACACTTTAGAATTAAAAACAGGATGTTCTAATGCAGACATGTCTAATTGTTTATTTTCTACTTCTAATATTGAAGATTGTTCAGATTCTTTTGATAATGATAAAGATGGTTATGTTGATTGTGAAGATGCAGATTGTTTTTCTGACGAAGTAGAATGCCCCAATTATAGTAATCCAAATATAGAAATATGTAATGATGAAATGGACAATGATGGAGATTGCTGTTTAAATTTTAATGATAACAGCGAATGTATTGATGGGTTAGATACTAATTTTGATGATATTTTTTGTGGTTGTTCTGATGAAGGTTGTGATTTTGGTGTTGATTGTGAAGATTCTGATTGTGCTTCTTATTCAGGGTGTCAAGTTTCTTATCCGGGTGTAACAGAATTTGCTGCACCTAAAAATGAATCAGTAATTTGTTATGATCGTTCAGATCAATCTTTATTTACTGAATGTTGTGATAATTATGGTTTAAATTGTAATAATATGAAAACTTTAGTAAATATGCCAGGCACAAACAAAGTTGATTATTTAACTTCTTTTATAGGAAGGGGGGTCTCTTTATATTCAATTAGAACCTTTGATCAAATAATAGATGATTTATACACAGATTATGTTAGAAAAATACACAACAGCCATTTATCATTTAGATTACTTTACTCTTCTGATTCTGATCCTAATAGAAATTTAGACCTTTCAAAAATTAATTATTCTTATTATAAAACATTAGAATTTGATATAGCATATACTAATTTGTCTAACTTAAACATAAAATTGAATTATTATAATTCTTCTGGTGAGGAAAACGAATTTTTGTTAAATGAAAACAATTTCAACGATTTTTCTATAAACGGAATTCAAAATTATAGGTGGCATCATATCATTATACCTTTATCAATTTTGACAGATTTAGAGAGATATAATTATTTATTTGTTCAAATTGATCATGATATACTAGTAATAGATAATATCTTTTTTGGAGTTGGCAATGATACTTCCAATAATCCTTACACAAATTATATGTGCTCTGGCACATTCGGTTATTGGATAGATGAATTTGATCCTGCAGAAACAAATAATCCTTTGAGTTGCAAAAATGTTATAGATTCAGATGAGAGTGGGTGTACTGCTTGTGATAGAACACAAGACATTACTGGTTGTAACATGACAGATTTAATTGATACCCCCAATAATAAGGAATGGTATGATTTTGATCCTTTCAAATATGTGTGTGATTCTTATTTAAGTTATGGTTGGACAGGAACAAAGTGTTGCGGAGATGATACTAATCAAACCACAAAAGAGTTTTATAATGATTATAATATGGGTGGTTGTTGGGATGGATACATAATAAGAAATAACCAAAGAGTTGGTGAAACTTTATTTTTCAGAGATGTAGATAATGATTTAAATAGATTCTTATATTTTAATGGTTATCAAATATGTGATCCTAATTCTGATGAACCTTATGGCAAAATAACATTTAATCAAAATGCATTAGCGGGCAATACTAGCTTCTATGTTTCTGAAGATTTAAATTTGAGTGTTTATGATGATCAATCTTTTACAATATATAATAATTCTGTTTGCCAAATCCAAGGAAATTATTTTTGCCAGGGAGATGGTTTATGGCAGAATGAAGTTCCAGGTATAGGTGTTTGGAACCCTTCCCTGAGTTTAGAATTAAAACCTCATCCAGAGTTAGGTATTGAAAGGGGCGGTTGTTGTCCAAAAGATTATTGCTGGAATGGAAAAGAGTGTGTTGCTGCAATTGCTTATGAATATAATTCATCAAAACCTGCATTTAAAAAATCTTTTTCTGGTCCAGATCATATTCTTTTTAGTCAAGTGGATAGAGCAAAAGGTTATAGGTGTGTCTATGATAACACAGGGAATGCAGTTTGGGAAAATGCAACTCCAAAGTATGATGTTAAACTTGATACAGTAGGATTTTGTAAACAAAAAGACTTTTGTTTTGTAGGACAACAATTCCCAATTCAAACAATAGACAGAAAACTATTGGCAGAAGAAGGAATTATTTTCCATAATGATGGGTGCTGTGATTTGGAGTCTGATGACACAATTTATGCTGGCGAAATATTAAATGCTGAAACAGGATTAGGAGATTGTTTAAGTATTTCTGATGAATATTATAATGTTTCAGATAACTCTTGCAAACTTGTTGATTGTGTTCCTTCAGGAATAAGGATTAATAATGAATTCTTAGTTGATAGATATGGAGAATATTATTGTGATAATGGAAACTGGACTTCTATGGCTGCACAATCTGCTAAAGATATCTGTAGTTGGCTTGATTGTGACACGAATAAATTTACTCTTGCCTGTGATAAGGATTTAATTGTTAATGATGGTGAAAAAGATATTGCAGATTATGTTCATTCTATCTGCACTTATACAAATAATAATGAAGATAATGAAAAAGTATTAGTAACATATATTTTAGAAAAGCCTTTATTTGGAGATGATGGAACTTCAAGTTTATTAGTAAATTTATTAACACCTTATTTAACAGAGGGTGGGCTACCACCTTATTCTTGTGAGGAAGATTCTATAGTTGGAACATCAATTGTAGAATGTGAGGCAGAAGATATCTCAGAAAGGGTATATTATGATACTTCTAAAAAAATATTAATAGTCACAACTTTTGATAATGTTGGATTTGCTTCTTTAGATTCAACTAATATTATTAAAATTATCGGAAACTTCCTTTATGGAATATTTCATCCTGCATTTGATCCAAATTTTTTCACTTTAACTGGAAACAGTGTTTATGATAAATTATTTATGAGTCATAATGGCAATAATCAAATTTTAGCTGCAAAAGAAAATAAATTTGAAGAGAATTTTGCATACGGAATTGTCAATAAAATCTTTATTAATTATTCTTCTAATTTAAGATTTGAGAATATTTTAGACCCCAAATATTCTGCTTTAGCTTTATTTGAAGACGATGTTGTTAATAAGAGAAATTTAGTAGATGAATTTATAGTTAATAGATGCAATGATAATGGTTATGCTTTGATTATAGAACCAAGAGTTAAACTACATTTAGATACTCCTAATTTTAATAATGATGAAATGCTATGGACATACTTAACAAAGACATTAAGATTAACAAGCGAAAGTGTTAATGGCGAAATTCCTACTGGGCAAATTTGCACAGAATGTAATGATGATGAAGATTGTGCAGGAGTAAATGTAATATGTGATGAGGAGGAGAGCATTTGTAAAGGAGATTTATTTTATGAAGGATGTTATTTTGATGAAGGGTGTGCTTCTGGTCTTATTTGTTTAAATAATAATTGCACTTCGCCAGTGTGTGGTGATTCTCATGTTTATCTTGGAGAACAGTGTGATTTTGGAGACGTAAATGGTTATATTGGTGAACAATGTTTATATAGTCAAATGGAATCTGGTCAATCTTGTGAGTATTGTAATGCTTCTTGTCAATATGCGGTTTATGATCCTGGTTGTGGAGATGGACTTATTAATGTGGGTGAAGATTGTGAACTTGACTCTGATTGTGATGGAGGACAAAGTTGTGAGGGTTGTAAATGTATTGTCATTTCTAGTTCAGAATGTGTTGATGGAAATATTGATGCGGGGGAAGAGTGTGATAACGGTTCTTTGAATGGTAATTATGCTCAACAATGTTCTTATGGTATTATGTCTGATGGGGAGAATTGCACTTATTGTGGTGTTGATTGTGTTAATGCTAGTTATATTGCAGATTGTGGTGATTCTTTAATCAATTTAGGTGAAGATTGTGAACTTGACTCTGATTGTGATGGAGGACAAAGTTGTGATAATGAATGTAAGTGTGTTTCATCTGTATTGGTTGGGTGTGGCGATGGTACTTTAAACCCTAGTGAAGAAGAATGTGATGATGGAAACACAGTAGATTATGATGGTTGTTCTACTAATTGCGAAAAAGAATATCTTGTTTTTGTTACAAGCGAAACCTATGATGCAAATTTGGGAGGCGTTGTGGGTGCAAATCAGAAATGTCAAGATCTTGCAGATCAAGTTGGTTTTGTTGGAACTTTTTACGCATGGATTGGAACTAATCCAGACGATGATCCAGAAAGTCGCTTTACTCAGGTAAATAAACATTATTATAGAATTGACAATCTTAAAATTGCTGATAATTGGGATGATTTAATTGATGGGGATATTGAAAATCCTATTAGTGTTGACGAAACAGGAATTTCGTATGATGAAAATCAAAATGTTTGGACAAATGTAAATGAGAGCGGTCAAACTATTTATGATGGGTTAGCAGATTGTAATGATTTTCAAAATAATTATCCGGGGCATACTCAAAAGATGTGCTTTGTTGGTTATCTTAACAACTTAGATTTTAGTTGGACACATGCATATTCATCTGATTATTGTTATGAAAAAAATAGATTATATTGCTTTGAAGTTCCTAATCCTTAACCACCTAATTCTGATTAATTCAAAAAAATATATAAACTGCAATCACTTATTTGGTCTTATATGATGAAAGCTAATTATGCAGGAATATTTTATGAAAGGGCCATTTCTTTATTAGATAGACAAATAAAAAAGTGTTTTGAAGGAGATCATGGCCCGGGAGCATTACCTAGCAGAATAACAAATAAAAAAATAAAAGCAGTTATTGTTCCTCATGCAAGTTATACTTATAGTGGAGAAGCAGCTGCATGGTCCTATAAAGCCCTTGCTGAGCAAGGAATGTCAGATCTTTATGTGATAATTGGCCCTAGCCATTCTTCTGCTACTTCAGGGTTAACTTCTGAAACATTTGACATGCCCTATGGAATGATGAGGGTTGATCAACATTTTGCTCGAGAATTAGTTATGAAAGGTAACATTAAAGAGAATAATAGGATATTTGAACAGGAAAATTCTATTGAAGTGCAAATACCTTTTTTACAATTTATTTTTAAAAAAGAAATGGAAAAATTAAAAATTCTTCCAATACTTATTGGTTATAATACTTCAAGAGCTGAATTAAAAAAATTAATTATTGATATTAAAGAAGTTGCAATGGACATGAATAAGAACATAACTTTTATTATTAGTTCTGACTTTACACACTATGGCCCAAGATATAAATATATTCCTTTTGAAAGTCATAAAAAAGAGAATATTTACAAATTAGATGAAGCTGCAATTAATCTTATTAAAGATTTTAAAGCAGATGAATTTCTTGATTTAGTAGACAAGGAGCTGATGACTATTTGCGGTGCAAAAGCAATTTATTTTATTCTGGAATATTTAAAATCTGGCAAAGTAATGCTTGAACAATATTATACTTCTGCAGATATAGATAATTCTGATTATAGAAATAGTGTGAGTTATGCAAGCATTGTGTTTGCAGATAAGTAATTCTTAGAAGAACATCGTTCGTTGTAAACGAAAGGTTTGTAAGAACATCGTTCGTTGTAAACGAAAGGTTTTTATACAACTTATGATTTATATAAATTATGTTATCAAAAATAGATGTTAAAGATTTAATTTATAGAAATAGGGAGCTCTTCTTTAAAAAAGAGGATTATATAAAAAGAAATATTGATTTTAAGAAGAAAATAAATTCTTCTATGATTACAATAATTACAGGGATACGAAGGTGTGGAAAATCTGTTTTATTAAAATTAATTAAAGATTATTTATTATCAAAAAAATTAATAATTAAAGAAAATTGTTATTATCTTAATTTTAATGACCCTTTTTTATCTAACATAAACATAAAAGATATTTTTGAAATATTTACAACATATTTTGATGAATTCCCTTCTAAGAAAAAACTTATATTTATAGATGAAGTACAAGAAATAAAAGATTGGCATAAACTTGTTCTAAATTTTTTTGATTCTGGTTATAAAGTTATAATAACTGGATCAAATGGTAATTTATTAAGTAAAGATATAGCAACTTATTTAACAGGAAGAAATAATATAATAAATCTTTTCCCTTTTTCATTTTTAGAGTTTTTGAAACTTAAAAAAATTAATTATAAAAATGAAATAAATAAATTAAGTTCAAGAGCCTCATTAAAATATATAAAACTTTTCAAAGAATATTTACAAAAAGGGGGTTTTCCACTTATTCTTAAAGAGGATAATATAGAAATTTTAGCAGATTATTATGAAAACATATTAAATAAGGATGTAATAGTTAGAAATTCTATTCATAATTCTAAAGAACTTAAAGAACTTGCTTTTTTCCTTATTTCAAATTCTGCAAAAATTCAATCTTATAATAGTTTAAAGAAAATAATAAATATTAAAAGTACATCAACAATTAAAGAGTATTTGGATTATTTAATAAGTGCATTTATTATTTTTAATGTTGATAAATTTGATTATTCTATAAAAAAACAAATATATAACTCTAAAAAATTTTATGTGATTGATTCTGGATTTATTAATTATGTATCCTTTTCATTTTCTAAAAATATTGGAAGATTGCTTGAAAATATTGTTTTTTTAGAACTTAAAAGAAATGCTCAAGAAGTTTTTTATTATTCTAATTCTGGAGAATGTGATTTTTTAATTAGAAAAAATCATAAAATTATTTCTGCAATACAAGTTTGTTATGATTTTAATAATCAAAGTAAACAGAGAGAAATACAAGGACTTTTAATAGCAATGAAAACTTATTCCTTAAAAAAAGGATATATTTTAACTTATGATAAAGAAGATGTTTTAATAATAAATAATAAGAAAATATTTTTGGTCCCTGTTTGGAAATGGTTATTAAAATAAAAAGCAATGATTAAACAATTTTAAATATTATAAATACAATTATGCAAGCATTGTGTTTGCAGAGAAGTAATTCTTAATTTTTATAGGTTTAATAAAATTAATCCTAATAAAAAAGAGGAGAGATTACAAACCAAGGAGGTAAATAAGGATTTCTTATAATTTATTTTTAACATAAAGAATATTATTAAACTTTCTATTAAAATAACAAATATTTCTCCAAAAACAATATAACTTATCCTTGTTTTTATTAGCATGGGAAAAATAAACCATAAATAAGGCAGAGTTGCAAATGAACAAAGAAATCCTGTAAAAAGTAATTTTAAATTTGTTATTAACTTTTTTTCTTTTTTAAAAAGAAATTTTATCAAAACAAAAAGGACAATAATTTCTATGACGATTGTAAATATTAATGATATTAAAAATCTATATTCATATAGCATTTAATTATTTCTCCCAAATAATGTTTTAAAGAAATAAATCATTTTTTCCCATATTCCTTGAGGTTTCGGGGTTGGAGGATTTGGAGAAGGCCCGGGTGCAGGTTTTGGCATGGTATTATTTATCTTTAGTTTTTCATTTGGTTTTTCAAATACTTCAATTTTATTTGCATCACCATTATTAAATTCAGAAGTTTGTTTTGATTTATAATAAAAAATAGGGTCATTTGCATTTTCTGCAATAGAATATTCAATTATTTCTTTTTTTAAAGGATTATCTTCATCAATATAACCCCCATAAGGGTTAATATTTTTTATTAAAAGATTTAGTTCTCTTGGGGAATACAAATCCATGTAAATTGTATTTCCATTGTCATCTGTACCCCCGGTTGGAATCTTTTGAGTTGATAATTTTAAATCTTTAAGATCAATTTTTTCAAAGTTTTCTTTTGTTGTCCAGTAAATACTTAATGAATTAAATTTATATCCTTTTGTTAAACATTCATTATCTATTATTGGGTATGCTTCATAAGTATCTACCATTGGGCCAGTATAAAAGCCCACTAGAATAATCTCTGGAAAATCTTCTAAATTTACAAATTTAACGCATTTGTCTAATGCATGAGAATTTTGGGGAATAACATCTGCAGAAACAAAACTTATTGTAAATATTATAATTATTATGCTAATGATACACAATTTTTTCATATTTTATGTTAATCCTCTAGAATTTATAAATATTTCTAAAGCTTTTAATTGTATTGAAGTTATTTTTCTTGATTCCACAAAAGATTAAAATATTCTTTGAAACTCTTTGCCACATCTTTAGAAGTTATGCGAATTGCTGTTATTGATTCACCAAAAATTATTATTATAGTTTTATTTTTATAAATATTAATTGCAACTGGAGTTGTATGTTTGATAAAACGAGTTTCAGTATGGAGATATTTTTTAGGAGAATAGGATTTTTGCACTAACTTTTTTTGTTGCAAATTATACAACATTTTTGTATTTATTTTTTTACTTTCACGCCGAAGATGAACTTTCTGAAAAAATGCAATAACTGCTTCTTCACTAATGCCTTTTGTTCCACCAATAACATAACAGGTTTCTCCTTCATTTAATAGCTCTATTTGTTCTTTAAAAATAATTTCTAGGCCTTTTAATCCAGATAATAATTCTACTTCTTGTTCTGTTATAGATGAGTTAAATTTTAATAATAAGTTAGGTAATATTTTTTCAGCATCCTTTTCAATTTTGTTTATTTCTAACTTTTTCCCTTCAATATAATTCAGAATTTGGTTTGGATTGACTGGTTTAAAATGTTGCACTTTGTTTTTGCTATAAATCGAAATTAATCCTTTATCTTTTAGCTTAGCTAAAACATCATAAACTTTAGACCCTGAAATTCTTGATTTTTTAACAATATTACTTCTTGTGGAGTCTCCTAAATCTAAAAGTGCAAGATAAACTTTTATTTCAGATTGGGTTAAGCCAATTTCTTTAAGTATTTCACTCATAGGTTACCCTGAGGGAACCCTAATATTTAAATATGTGTTACACCTTACTAGTAATTATCATTAAAGGAGGTATAAAATGAGAAATAAAATAAAAAATTTAATAATTCCAATGTTGTCTTTAGTTTTTTTATTAACAAGTTATTGCACTAATTCAAAGCAAAGTATTGATTCTAATAAAATAATTTTTAAAGATTCTAGATATATAGCAACTTTAAAAGATAGAGATAAGGATGGTTCAATGGATGCATTAACAATTGAAACGAATCCTGAAACATATTATGGTAGTGGCCCACCAGTAATAAAACACTTTATTACATTCTTTCCCGGTATTCCCCAACCAAAACCTCAGGAAGAAGTATATATTGTAACCCCTAAATTTTTTGATCAGTTTAATGATAACAATAAAATAGATCACAATAAAGTATTCAATCCTAATTTAGAAGAAGTGATTTATCGTTATAATTAGTACAAATTTGGATAATATTTATTTAGTAAAACAGAACTTTTTAATCACATAACTTTTAATCTTCCTGGTTTAACTTGAAAGATTTCTCCTTCTTCCATAAGAGCTTGAATTAGTTTTTCTGCATTAAGAATATTAAGTTCAGAAATGACTTTTTGTAAATCAGCACCATCTCCTGTATCAAACTTATCAATGAGAGAAATAATTTTTTCTGCATTACTCATCTCTTTTGATGCTTCTTGTTTTTTTTCATCAAATTCTTTTTCAGACATCTTTTCTTCTACAACTTTTTTTTCAGATGAATCTTCAATGTAATTTGATTCTTTTTCCACTTGTTCTTTTTTTCTAGATACTAAAAGTTTTTTTCTGTATTCAATCCATTTTTTATTCTTTACTTTTTTAATTATTTCTGCATTTACAAATAATTCCTCATTAAACAATCTTGGTTTTCCAATAACAATGACAAGATCACCAATATCTGGTTCTATTTGTTTTGTAAAATCTCTAACAATAATTTTTCCTGTTCCATCATCCAGAACAAGATCATTAGAATTTTTAGAAACAAGGACTCCTAAAATATTTATTCTCATTAATTTTCCATAATCGCAAATAATATAACTTGGGTCCCACCCTTCTTTTTTAATAAATTCCCCATTAACTAAATCTTTAATATTACAAATTTTTGCTGTGCTTCTTGTATAATCTGCCATCTTATTTAAATTAATTATAATTTGCTAACATAACCATTCTTTGGCATAAATAAATCTCCAGATCTCTTAAGTTTTTGTATTAAATCTGTGACTTTATCCTCACTAACTTCGTGTTTTTTTGCTTCAAGAATAATTTCTTTAACAGGAATAACTTTTCCAAATTTCTCTTCCATTTCAGTAATAACATCTTTAACAGTTTTAATATAAGACCTTTGCGTTGCAGAGATCCCTCCCCTAAATCTATCAATATCAATTTTTCCTGTTGTAGGATCCAAACCTAAATCTTTTAAACAGTGATGAACAAGTTCTATTGCAACCCGGGCATCTTTTTTAGTAACTTTATCATCTAATCTTAGTTTTGCTGCTGCTTCACTTAATCTAACAAGAGCTTCTAATTGTCTAGGAGAAATAGGAATTGCTTTGATTTTACCTTCTTCACTACCACTCATACGCATTTTAACATAATATTCTTGTATTTCTTTAAGTGCAACTTCAGTTAATTTTGGTTTACTAATTTGTTTTGCATAAGCAATATATTTTTTAACAAATTCTGTGTTCAAAGGAGTTACTACATTTGCTTTTTCATCTTGATGAAGTCTTAAAATAAAACCAGCAAGTTTTTCATCAACATCTTTTTCTGGAACATCTTTTATTGGAAATATTAAATCAAACCTATTTAATATTGTACTAGGAAAATTTATTTGACTTCCAATACTTTCATAAGGATCAAATCTGTCATACTTTGGGTTTGCAGCTGCAAGCACAGTTGTTTCTGCTCTTAAAGTTGCATGAATATTTGCTTTTGCAATTGTAACTGTTTGCTGTTCTAATGCTTCATGCATTGCACTACTATCCTCTTTTGTCATTTTATCAAACTCATCAATTGCACAAAGACCTTTATTTGCAAGAACAAGTGCTCCTGCTTCAAGTGCCCAACCACGAATAAATTCATCTTTTACTACGGATGCAGTTAGTCCTGCACCACTTGAACCTCTTCCTGAAACAAACCTAACTTTTGGTGCTACTTTACATACTCTCTGCAAAAGCATTGATTTACCTGCTCCAGGATCACCAATTAATAAAATGTGAATATCTCCCCTGGTTACTGTGCCATCTTCTCTTTCTTTTCTTACTCCCCCAAGCAATTGCAAGAGCAAGGCTTGTTTTATTACAGTAAGACCATAAACAGTTGGGGCCATACTTTCTATTATTTTTTTACTCATATGGGGATCTTTAGAAAATTCTTTTATTGCTTTTATTTCTTCTTCTTCTAATTCTATTTCAATAAATTCTTCTTGAACAGATTCAACATGGTTTGCATCTATTTTCAAATCAAAACGAGTTGATTTTGTTCCATCACGCATAATAATCGGAACTTCTTTTAATATTCCTGTGACTGAGATTTTAGAACCAGGGTTTGTTTTCTTTTCTGTCATTGGACTCACTAAATCTTCTTTAAGAATAATATCTAATCTTTTTGGTTGTGCTCCACCCTCAATACTTTCTGGTGCTTCTTCAAGAACAATTCTTTGAGCATCCACAAGATCTTTACTTAATAATCTAAATTTTCCTTTTCTTCCACAACCACATTTAACAGGTTCTCTAAATTTACTATCAAGTTGGAGAACTGTTATTCTATTTCCGCAAGACGGACACTCAAAAACAGCACTTGTTACTTGAGGACGGACATCAGATTTTTGTCTGATTATTCCTGCAATCTCAATAAATTTTCCAATGTGCTTACTTCGAACATTTTTTATTTTTAGATTTTGTTCTGCAGGTAAATTAGAAACTCTTACTCTTATGCCTGGTTGTTCATCTAAACCCAAATCTATGCTTTCAATAGCAATCTCTGCTGCTCTTATTGTGTCTTCAGGATCGTCAATTAGAATTTCTGCAAGTTCTGGGCTAAAAATAGCTAATTTATTGAATTCAAGGCTAAGAACTTTTTTGTCTTTTCTTAGATTTTCAATTAATATATTAAGATAATATAATTCAAAAAACTCTTTGAATTTATTTATTTGATCTTGAACATCCATTTTTACCCTTCAATTTTTTTAATTTAATATTTTTTAGGATGATAATCTATTTTATATAGCTTATGCTAGTATGTCTTGTGCTAATTTACTTAAGAATCTTACTTGTTCACTTTTTCAATGTTAACGATTAACTTTTGCAATGCAATTTTTACTTCTTCAGCTGATTTTGTTCCAGTACATACAACTTTTCCATTACCAAATAATAAGAAAGTTGCCTTTGCATCCATTAACTTGTAAACAAGCCCTGGAAATTGTTCTGGTTCATATTCTGTATTGCTTAATTTCATTGCTAAAGTATTTAAGTTTAAGTTGCCACCAATAGCACTTGAAGCAACTAAATTTTGCACCTCAATCTTGGGGGTAATTGTGATTTTTATTCCAATTTTTGCAACAGCTTCTTTTATTTTTACAATTGCTTTTTTTACATCTTCAAAATTTCTTGCACCAGTGCAAACAATTTTTCCAGAACTAAAAATCAATGAACTAGTTTTGGGTTCCTTTATTCTTAAAACAAGTCCTGGAAACTGCTCTGGGTTATATTCAGTATTACTCAAAGAAGCAGCCATTTTTTCAAGTGGGATTGGGTGTTTCAGATCACTACTAACAACAATATTAACAACATTAATTTTTTGTATTTCATATTTTTCTTTTGCTTTTGCCATTCATAAACCCCCATTCATTTTATGAACAATTATTTATAAAAGAGACAAATGACTTATTATTTATAAATGTTTATAAATCCTTCAACGAATTTTGAAAAAAACCTTTATAAAGGAAAGTTTTTTAATAGACGAGAAAGCCCTTATCTTCATTTGCAGAAGCCATTTATAAGCCATATGGCTTAAGAATTAAGTAAAATTGCATTCTAGTATAGAAAAAACACCCCTTGATTTCCTATGGAAAAATGAGTTTTTTTGGCTGTGTGGTTTATTTTGTGTTATATTCATTTTTAATGGCTAAAATGGGGAAGAGAGGTGGGAGTAAATTCAAAAAAGAAAACTAATTACATCAATGTTTGAACTATTATAAAATTATTACATTTATATATAAATTCATATAAAATTCTATAAAATAACAAAAACATTTATATATAGAAATAATAAAGACATTACTATGGAAGAGAGTGTGTTCAGAGGAGGCCTTGCATTTTTAGAACAAGTAGGTGTTTATGATGTAGTTTTACCTTTTCTATTAGCATTTACTTTAGTTTTTGCATTACTTGAAAAAACAAAAATTCTTGGCACTCAAAAAGATCCTTATAACAAAGATGACACAAAATATGCAAAAAGAAATCTTAATAGTTTAGTTGCATTTGTTATCGCATTTTTTGTTGTGGCTTCATCAAAATTAGTAGAATTAATCAATAAAACAGTATCTCAAATTTTTATTCTTATTTTATTAGGCGTAATGTTTATGTTGGTTGTTGCAATGTTTAGTAAAGATGATGAGTTTTCATTCTCCAAACAACACCAAACAATTTTTATGTGGGTAGCTTTTGTTGTAATATTATTAATTTTCCTAAACGCTACTGGTTGGCTTACTATTGCTTATAATTTCCTTAAAATTAATTGGTCAGGCCAAGTGGTTTCATCATTAATATTATTGGTGGCAGTGGCAGTATTTATTATGATCATGACTTCAGGAAAACCAAGTGGAAAGCCAAAAAGTAATGATGATAAAGTTGAAGAAGAATAATATGCAAAATTATAAAAATAATTATAAATAAATATTAAAATAAAATATGCATGGTGATAAAAAATGAATTTTTATGATATAATCCAAAGCCTTGAACTCTCAGGATTTGTAAATATAATTTTACCTTTTATGTTAATTTTTGTGATAGTCTTTGCTGTTTTACAAAGATTGCACATTTTTGGCAAGGATGATACTAAAAATAAATTCAATGTTGTCATTGCTTTAGTAATGGGATTATCTGTGGTTATTCCCCATGCATTAGGAAAATATCCTCCAGAATCAGATCCTGTTTTAATAATGAATAATGTTTTACCTAACATTTCTCTTATTATGTTGGCTGTAATAGCATTTATGCTTATTATGGGCGTATTTGGAACCAGAGTGAATATAGGTAAGAGTGGAACATTAACAGGAATAGTAATAATCCTATCAGCAATTGCAGTTGTAGCAACATTTGGTATTGCAGCAAATTGGTTTGGTGAACTTCCTTATTGGTTGAGATTTTTAGAAGATCAAGCAACGCAAACACTGTTTATAACCATACTTGTTATGGGAATAATAATTGCATTCATTACAGGTAAGGGCAAAGGCGGAGATGCTACTAATGCAAAAAAGTCATTTGGAGATGCTTTTACAAATGTGCTAGAACAGAGTGGTGGTGATTAAATTAATGTTTTGAATTAAATAAAAATGGCTTCAATATTGGATGTGGGATTATCGAATTTTTTTATTCCAATATTTGTTTTTCTATTAGTATTTGCAGGGTTATATGCTCTGCTTGGAAAAACAAAGATTCTTGGTGATAATAAAGGAATTCATGCAATTGTTGCATTTGTTATTGCATTAATTGTTACAATCTCAAAACCAATAACTAATTTTCTTGTTTTTGTTATTCCCTGGTTTTTTATACTAATACTAATTTTATTAGTATTTATTTTCATAGGGAAAATGTTTGGGAAAACAGATAAAGATGTACAATGGGCATTTTCATATGGGACTAAATCTCCTGTTGTAACATGGGTAATAATTTTTGTTGCAATAATAATCGTGGTGGGTATAACAAATTTAAGTGGCCAAGATTTATTAGAACAAAATCCAGAATTTCAAGAAACAGGCAATGCAACAATGGGTTCTGTGAAATCTGGTTCTTCATCTTCTGGAGTAATAACAAATGAGAATTTAGATACTACAACTCCAGAGTATGAACAAAATGCTTTAGCAACTTTAATTCATCCAAAAGTTCTTGGAATGATAGTTTTAATAATAGTTGGTCTTGCATCAATTTTATTATTAACAACAAGCGGCTTTGCCCCAAGAACAAAATAGGCATATTAATTTAATTCTATATTTCTTATTTTAAAGATAAGAAAAATGCCCAATAATAATATATACTATTAAGACTAATAAATTAGAATAAAAAAAGAAAAATTATGCACAATATGTGCATACTAAAAATCTGGGTTATTATTTCTTAAGGTTTTTCCAAGCAAGCTCAAATAACTCTTCGATTGCAGATGCAAAATAAGGAGTATTTATCCAAATGCCTACATCATAATTTGGATGAACATCTTTATCATCCATAATCATAAAGATTATTTCTTTGCTATCAACAATAATAAATCTTGCTTTTGTTTTAGTATTTTTTATTTCTGCTAAACCTTTTAGATCCTCAACGGCTTTTTTGTTTTCTTTAGTTATAGGAGCAAGTATTCTTATTTTTACTCCTCTTTTCTTTATTTGTTCAAACACAGGTTTTAAAGAATCTATTTTTCTCATAAGTCCTTGCTCTGTTGTAACTATAGTAACTGTTTTTTCTGCACCCCTAATAACCAGTTCAAAATGATTATACAAGTTATGTCTGCCTTTTAATGAACCAGATAAATCTGATGGTTCAACTAAATCAATACCTTGTGTGTGTAATGAATTTAATTCATCCAGAACATCATTTTCTTTTAGTGTATCAAGTCTTTTTATTTTTTCATCGCTATATTTTTTAATATTTTTTTTGACTCTTTCAAGAACTTCTTTTGGTGGAACTGCTAAGTATTTAATTGGTTTACCAATTTTCATAATAACAAAACCTTTTTTTTCAAGAGATTCAAGAATATCATATGCTCTTGATCTTGGAACATTTGCAATATCTGATAATTCTCCTGCTGTAGAAACACCTCTGGAAAGCAGAGCTGTCCAAATCCTAACCTCATAAAGGTTAAGTCCGAAATATCTTCTCAATTTACTGAGAAAGTCATCTTTAACTATCATTTTATACACCCTCCCTTTTTACTGGAGTTATCACACCCCTCTTTTTTCCTAAAACTATTTTTTACTGTAATTATTAAGTAGGAAATAGTAAGATTAAGTTAATACTACTATATATATGTTACGGTTTTTTATAATTAATGAATAGTAATAACTTTTTTAAGCATTTTCCTTACTTAGAATTGTTTCTGATTGCAAAGTTATGTGCTTTTAAATAATTTTCAATTAAGAGATTCCAATCCGCTGTGAAGCTCAATTGCTTTGCTTTGATCTTTTCTTGCACTCTTTCATAATGCTTAAATGAAGAGAAACGTTTCAATAATTGAAATAACTTTTCTGTTGCTTCAGAATCATTTTTTTGATACCTCTCGAGGATAAAAACACCCTTTGTTTTTTCTTTTTTATCTTGTTTACCCTTTATATATCTTCCAAACCCAGCTAGATCTGTTGTGATTGTTGGCACTCCAACTGCGATGGATTCTAAAGGTGTATAACCCCAAGGTTCATAATAACTTGGTAAAACAGTTAAATGACAACCAGCTATTGCATCATATAAATCCATATTTAATAAGATATTATCATTATTTAAATCAGTTGGATAGAATATTACTTTAACATAATTATCTTGTGAATTATTAAGTCCATTTTCAAGCAATAACCTAATTATGTCATTATCTTGTTCATAACCAATATTATAAGAACAAACAGGGGGGTTGCCCTTCTTTTTTAATAGGGAATGTTTTTTTCTAATTTTTGAAAGAAATTTTTCATTAAGAGAGGTATCTACTTTAATGGGTCGATCATATAAAATATCATATAAAATATCT
>Ga0222697_1000494_pt1 | contig 16753 bp, 41 predicted proteins | sample AntAcemetage1402_FD_179835 | JGI IMG/M metagenome (GOLD analysis project Ga0222697, IMG submission 179835) | Saline water microbial communities from Ace Lake, Antarctica - #1402 | ecosystem: Environmental > Aquatic > Non-marine Saline and Alkaline > Saline | place: Antarctica: Ace Lake... | reverse complement strand
TTTTATTATCTGTAATAAACCTTTTGGCATTGACTTCTATTGCTGAGCCAAAGTGGGAGACATCATTTAAGGAATTAAAATCTAAACCATGTTTAAGATTTTTCTTTTCACAAAATTTCCTATAAACCCAGAATTCTCATCTACATCCCCACAAGCTTCATTAAAAATCCTTTTCCCTTTCTTGGTTCCGTTTATCTTTCTTAGTTCTATATTTTTTAATCCAGTAGAGGTCATAACAGCCCCTAAAGAAGGACCATGCCTTCCGATGTCTCGAAGTAGGACATCCCTAGAAATAACACACCTTTTAACATTTTTTAAACTATTTTCAGCATTGTTACTTCTAATTCCCTTTACTTCATCTTTGAATTTATTAAACCCAAAATTTCCTAACTTAGAAAGGCTGTTCCGATTTACAAAGGAAGTTAACACATTTGTATCACAGTAGTCCATTTTAATAATTAGTTATCAAAACCTCTTTTGCACCTTTATTATTAGAGGCCCCACTAAAACTATACCTTGTGTTTACTTTGCTTATTTTCATACCCTTACAAGCCTTCCTAACAGCAGGATGGTCGTTATAAGAAATTATTACCTTACCTTTCATCTTCTTAGCTAAGTCGCATACCTTTTCAGGACTTACGGCATCATTTTCTTTATAAATTTTCTCAGTTCCAACATAAGGTGGGTCCAAATAATGAAGGGTCTTTTTAGAATCATATTTTTTCATCACTTTTTCAAAACCTTGGCTAGTGACTACAGTATTTTTCATCTTTTCTTTATAATCTTCTCCATGCGCCTTTTGGTATTTTATTCCAATATCATTACGTCCAACAGGAAACCTTTTTTTGTATGTGCCTGTGGGATTCTTACCCATAAATTTACCCAGTGCAAAGGACTTCATGCTACTTCCAAAACTTAGTTTATTTAGATAAGCCACATCACATGCAGACTTGTTGGTCTTTGCTTTAATTTTATCAAATCTTTTCTTGCTCGGAGTTAAATCACATTTACTAAATCCTGAACCATTTTGGAAAGATTTATAGACAGTTATTACATCAGAGTCCTTATCGTTTATTACATTCTTTTTGGCTTTTGGTTTTCTTAGAAACATTGCTCCCCCTCCAACAAATGGCTCAACGTAGACATCATGAACTGGTGCTTTTTTCATAATTGTAGGAACTAATTGGGTTTTACCTCCAGCTCGCGCAATCATTGGTTTCATAGATTTATCACCCGAACAAAATGTTTTTCCATCTAATAAACACATAGCACCGGGTTGTGCAGGAGTATTCTTTTTAATACATCTATCCTTAAATTTTTTATATCCTTTTCTACAATTAACATTCTTACTAAATATCCCCATTTACTAAAGAGGAAAATACTCTTTTTAAATCCTCTGTAAAAAAATTATTATAACCACAAGATTTAAATAGTATTTATTCTAAGTAGTATTAGTTACGAATTAATTACGATGAAGATTGAAGAAATAAAAAAATACGAAGGTAAGAAAGTGATTTTAAACACAATTAGCAAGTTTACTTATAAGGGTGTGATAACCTCTATTAAAGATAGTTCTTTTGAATTTACGGATATTTATGGAAACGAGATGACTATTTCCCCAGAGTACGTCGGCATGATTCTACCAGAAAAGGAGAAAAATGGAAGTTGAAGAAACAATTAAGATGTTAGATTCTAATAATCTGGCTGTTCCGCGCAAGAAATCTAACAAGAAGTGGGGTTTGCCTGGAAGTAGTTTATTAGACAGAAAGACTCAGGAAGAGTGCCTAGGTGCTTATTTAGTTTATTTAAAAGAGAGTGGACAACTATGATAAATCCTATTAAACCTTATGTTGAAAGGAGAACTTGGCAGGAGTTTACGCCAGAGGCACTAGGTGGAAGATTAAAAGACCTAAAAGAGCAAAGAGAAAACTTCAAAAAACTTTCCTGGGATATGAAGGATTTTATTTCTAGTGATTGGATGGATTCAATGATAAGTGTTTTAGATAGTGAAATAGAATATTTTGAATTTTATTTTGAGTTAAGAAAAAAGGGGAAAACCGAGAGTCTTAATGAATGGAAGTATGAGGAGAGCTATAAGGTAAATTACTGTGACGAAAAACCTTGTTGGGTTATAACAAATGGTAAAATTAAGTATATTATCAAAATAGAAAAGGGAGAAAAAAGCACCCACATAACTTGTATAATCGATAACGACAGCAAAGTTTTATATTTTACACCAGATGGAAGATTAAAAAACCTTAGTAAAAAGGTTCTCCGTTCTCAAGAGTCTATTGATGAATATATCAAATCCTCAAAGAAAGATGCAGAAGACTTATTCAAAAAATATGAGTTACCAAGATACTGTAGAGAAAAAGAGGATTTAGAATATTTATATAAATTATTAGGTGTAACAAATGGCTCAGATGAGTAGAGAATTAAGAAAGCTAGACGGACAGTCTAGACCTTCTTGGGATGAAGAGGAAGAAGTAAAGCCACAAAAGAATTTAAGAGATTTTTTTGGAGGGGAAGAATAATCGCAAATTACTACGTTGACAGCGAAACAACTGGTTTTAATCCAAAGGAAGATAAATTAATTACTTTTCAGTATCAAAAGATAGATAATAAGGGGAAACCCCTAGAAGATTTAAAGATATTAAAAGAGTGGGAAATCGGCGAAGAAGAGATTGTAAAGATTGTTCATGAAGAATTGGTTAATAATGGAATTTGGGATTGTGTGCCGATAGGTAATAACTTGGTCTTTGACCTAACCTTTCTATGGGAAAAGTTCAAAAAGTATAACCTAAGCGCCCCTACGCTGTCAGAATACCTATACAACAAGCCAAGGATAGACATTAAACCGATTTTAATAATGGCCAACAAATTAGAGTTTAAGGGAGCAGGATTAGATAAAATTACTAAAAAAGAAACAAATGGCCGAAGAATACCTATTTTTTATGCTCAAAAAGAATTTAATAAAATAGAGGATTACATCAAACAAGAAACAGAAGCCTTTTTAGAGTTTTTTCAGAAATGCATGATTAAATTTCCAGGGCTAAAAAATGAGAAATGACTATTATGAAAAGGCCTATATTCAGCATGAACTAAGAAAGAATTGTGTAAAACGAGAAGTAAGTGCTCTAGGGGAAAAGAACGTTCATGTAAGAGGATTAAAATTTAGGTCTTTATTTGAATTTAATAGGATACTTAGATTAATTAACTGGGATAGAACAAGACCTAACCTTTATGTAAGTTGCGCAACATTAAAAGATATTCCCGATTTTACTTTTAATCCTAGAGAGAGAAGTAAAGAAACAAATCCTTGGTTCCAAAACAAATACAAAGAGGAGATAATTAATTATGATTTGCTTTTTGACTTTGATAAGGGGCCAAGCGATTCATGGGCAGATTTGCTAAAAGAAGTTAAGGAATTTAAGGAATATCTAGACAGTTCAGAAGTAAGTTACTATATTTTATTCAGCGGGAACAAAGGTTTTCAAATAGTGATAGATGGAGATTATATACCTATTAAGGATATAAGAGAAGGTAATGTTTATCCACATAAAAAACTAGTTGAAGATATTAAAGAAAAGTTAAAACTAAAGTTTTTAGACTTAGCAAATAATGGAGTTATGAATAGACTTAGGAAATTACCTTATTCAATAGTTGGAGAGAATATTGCTCTGCCGTTAGATAATGTTTTGTTTGACAATTTTGATATTAAAAGAATGAATGTTGAGGCTGTTTTATCTAGTGTAGGATTGTGTAAGCGAGGTAATTTAGAAAGATGGAAAGATAATGATTTAGTAACTAAAAGGGGTAATGTAGAAAACTTTATTAAGGTCTTCGACATTTAAATAAGATGGGGAATTACTACTCCGATGACTTTGACGGAAACAATGAATCGCGATTGAAATATTTTGATTATCAGTTTGAGGTACTATCACAAAAGATTGCAAGAGGTCTCGGAATAAATATCTCTGAATACTTTTCTAATTTAACAAGTTTCTCTAAATTTAAAGAATACCTACAAACTGCTTTTTCAGAGGATGCTAGTTTAAGTAATTATCTTAGTGGGATGGGTGATGATGACCTAAAAAAGTTTTACGGTAGGAGAATTATTAAAAGAATAGTAGAAAAGAATAGGGAGAGGCTAACTGAAGAGATAGAAGAAATACCTCAGATTAGAAATATTCCTGATGAAATCAAACAGGTCGAAAAAAAGAATATACTATTATTTAAATCAGAATTTATCGAAAAGAAGACTAAAAAGAAAAGATTGACCTTATCTAAAAGAACATCTGTAAATGTAAGGGGCAAAAAACAGGTAAGATACAGGGACTCAAAAGGAAGGTTCGTAAAACAAAGATGATATTCAGAGAACTAAACTGCCCTGGGAGAAATCCTATTCGGAACAAAAAACAAATAGTACTGGATGTGAAAATCCACCTTTTTATTAATGGCGATGAAGCTTGAGGGTATACTCAGTGGAGTCCTTGTTCTCTGATTTATGATGAAACTAATATTACTATTCCTCCTGATATTTCTAACAGGTGATGATGTCATGATTTTTCTGTCATCCATTCACTATATTTCATTTTTTTTATTAGTGGCGATTTCTTTACTTGCAAACCTAACCTCAGATATTCTCTTTTATTCTCTTGGGAAAAATTTTATCCACAAAATCAAGTTTAAAAAGTTTAAAGAAAATGAGGAGAAATTTAAAAGGTTAATAAAAAAGTAAAAGACCCTCGAAAGTTATTATTTCTTAGTAAGTTTATTTATGGTATAAGAGTTTTGACAATTGTTTCTATGGGCAGATATTTATAAATGCTATGTAAAAAAGAAGTTAATTACCAACTTTTAAGGTAACAATGTAAACTAACCAAAACATATTTAAAGAAAGGTTACTCTAAGTTGATACTGTTAAAAGAGGCGTAATAGGTCGCAAGATTATGAGAAAAATCGTCTTAGACGCATACAGTGGTTTGGGAGTAAGAAAAACTTTTGCCCATAACGAAAGAATTAATCCAAAAACTCCTGCGTTTTAAATGGAAATAAAATTATGAAAGAGAAAAATAGGAAATGTCCTGTTTGTAATCATAAGTTGTTAAAGTTCCGGTTAGGTAAAAATATAATTTTGCAGTGCAAATTCTGTGGTTTTAGGAACGAACAAGAAATTTAAAAAGGAAAGTTTTAAATAGTTTAGATTCTTAGTTGTTTTACGTTTTACAAACGTGGTTGGAGCGATTAAATGCATTATGCTTTTATCGTAGAGAAAATCGTCGACGACGACGTGTATCCAATGGATGCTTTCGCATAGTCGGAACTCCGATACACATTAACCTTAACTTGTTTTTTATTTCTAATAATCATTTAATGATTTAATTGAAATGCCTTAAACTGCCTATGTAAAATATCCTGAAACTACGCACTTAAACGGTTAAATGCTTATTAGCCCTCATTTTGGGGTGCTTCTAATTAGATTCAAAGACAGAAAAAACAAGTTTCATCACAAAAAGCATTTAACCGTTTAATCCAAATGCCTTAAAGTGCCGATGGCTTACGCATAAACACTTTATTTTTGCTTTAACTATTTAATGGTTACAAGCATTTACAATAGAAAGGTTTAAATACCCTAGTTATTTAAAATAGTCATGGATTTTAAAGTAGTAGAAATAATTAAGGATAGGGAACTCTTATCTCCTGAATATATGCCAACTAATATCATCAGTAGAGAAAATGAAATCAATGAGCTTAAGTTTCAGCTATCTTACTTTTTTAGGGATTATCCATCTTTACCTTCATTTATTGTACATGGGACCTCCGGAACTGGAAAGACACTAGTTGTAAAAAAAGTTCTAAAAGACTTTAAAGAAAAAACAGCCCTTGGAAAGCATAAGGTAAAAACAGCCTTTATAAAATGTTCAGAATGTAGGTCTAAGTATGAGGTTCTTAAGGCTATTTTAAGGCAACTAACCAATGCAAATAACCTTCCAAGAACTTCAGCAGATTGTTATGAGAAAATTGTGCACTTTTTATATACCTCTGACAAATCTGTTTTACTTTTTATTGATGAGATACATGAGTTAAAAAATCCTGATGAATTAAATAATTTATTATTTACTATCTCTCGTTTTGGAGAAGATAAGGCTTATTATGAGACTACAGAACAAGAAAAACTATCAAAGACCAAAACACACTATGGATATATCCTAATTACTAATGATTCCTTAATTACAAAGGACTTAAAACAAAACACAAAATCTTCTTTAACAAAAGAGAGAGTCAAGTTTCTTAGATACACTCCTGAAGAGGTTGCAGAAATTTTACAAGAGAGAATTAACCAAGGAGCTTTTCATCCGAGCAAGATAGATGAGGTTTGCATCAACTTAATTTCCGCGCTTAGTATAGCTGAGGGAGAAGACGCAAGATATGGGTTACTGCTTTTAAGTAATACTGCCAAATATGCAGAAAAACACCGATGCGAAATAACTCAAGAAATAGTTCGCAAGGTTAATGACAACCTCAGAAGTAGATTACTCTTAGAAATAATTATTGACCTTCCCTCGCTTTATAAAACGATATTAAAAATAATCTTAGACCTGCACAACGCTAAAATGGATATCGACAGTAAGAAAATTTATGAGCATTACAATAACGATGCCTTAAATAAAAGATTAAACTATTCAAGAATCTCTCAGATTATTACATTCTTAGAAAAAGAAAAAGTAATTTATGTCAAAGGCAGTAATGGGAATAATCTAAGAAAATTAGCTATTGGTGAGAACCTGGAAGAAATTAAACAAGTACTCTCAGAAGAGGGGTTTATATGAATCAATTAATAAAAATAAAATATAAAACTAGGGAGGGTTATTCTGAGGGGTACTTCATAAAAACCAAAAAGGGTTTAATTCCTGTTTCTTTTAGTCAAAACGAATTCTTTGAAATTAAAGAGGAAAAAATAATAGAAATAAAAAATGTGGATGTTAGTATAATTACTGGCAGGATAGAATGAAAAAGTACGAAGTAACAACTTTCCTAACTATCAGGGAGTTTAATCAACTAAAGGAGGCACACACCTTTAAGTAGATAACAAAGATTTTTGATGTTATCAAAGAGGAGATTTCAAAGAATGTTTAAAGAAAAATTAGCCGAGTTATTAAAAGACCCCCTTTTTTTAATTAATGGGCTTTGTGTTTTGTTGTCAGGGGTTTGTTTGGTTTATCTTTTTCTATATTTTGGAGGTTTTATATGAAAATCTACTGTGACGGAAGTTGTCCAATTTGTTCGAACATGCCTAGGGCCTGGTGTTATGTTGTCGAAGATTCACAAGGAAATCTAACTAGAAGGATGAGGACTGAATGGGATGCTTTAAATGTTGCAGAGATAGAATACTTCGCTGTAATAAAAGCCTTAGAAATTGCAGATGAAAAATCAATTATTTATACAGACTCTATGCAAGTTTATAGAGAGTTAAATAGAAAACAGAGAATAAAAGAGAGGACGAGACCCCTTGCTAAGACTTGTTTCTCTTTTATGGAAGAAAAAGATATTATTATTTGCAAGGTGAATAGAAAGGATAATCCTGCAGGAAAATACTTAGAAAACCGGCTTAAAACACTAGCCAAAAATCAAAGGGAAGTATTAAATCCAAAAAAGAGGAAAAGGAGGTTAAAGTGGAACAAGAATTAGTTTTCCAAAGGGTTCAAACAATGGATGATGTTTTGGTCTGTCCTCATTGTGGTAGCAAAAAATTAAATTATTTTTCAATGAAAAAACAAACTGTCAAATGTCTTACTTGTGATAAATCCATAGAATTCTGGGAGTTTGATTAATGGATGATTTAGTTAAAAAGGCAAGATTTTTACTAGCGCATAATTTAGTAAAAAGAGAAAGTGAGAATTTGTGGGATGTTCAAGATAATATTGTTAGGTTCATAAAGAATCCTGGAAGGAGTTTCTTTACTTGCACTTGTACTAATCATGTGAAATTCTGTAAAGAGAGTCCTATGTGCTGTCACAAGTTTGCAGTAATTCAATTTGGATTTAATAATCAATTCAAGGAAAAGGTAATGAAAGTAGTAGATTTATATAAAAAGTTTAATGAAGTTTCAAAGGAAATGAAAACTATTTTATTTATTCAAGAGTTAGAAGACTTAATAAGATTTATATAGAAAGGTTTAAATAGTCGGATGTCCTACAAAAGACATGGAAAATAAAATATTAAAAGCACTAAAAACATATGGAAGATTACCTACTTCGAGGTTAGGAGCAATTGTAGGGGCTAATTATGAAACCACTATTAAAGTTTTGAATGAACTAGAAAAAGAAAAGAAAATAAAAAAAACAGAAGAGACCACCGCAACTTACTGGGAGTTGAAATGAACCCATATCAAAGGCCCCTAGAAGTTATAGAAAAAGAAGGTGACCCAAATAGATTTAGAGGGTTTACAGGTTGCAAGAACATGAACCAAGTATTTGCAGTGGGGCTAAGGAGATTTTCTAAAAATGAAGAAGCAAGACAAATAACCCGAATGTACCAAGCACAATTTAAAAGATTCCACTCAGAAAAAATAGAAGAGATGATTACAAAAATAGAATTAATTGGTTGGAAAGGTAAAGACAACATCTCTATAAACACCACTTTTTCTGGAGATTTTTTAGTTAGGGAACATAGAAAAGATAAAGGCACTGGAGTAGTTAAAGCAACAGACCACACTATAAAATGTGAAGATGTAAACACCGTTCTTTATTTATTAAAAGACCTAAACATCGGAGAAAAAGTCACTTACAAGGTCCTCGTATCGAGATTAATAGACTTCAAGAAACTTCCAGTTAGATTAACAGAATTTAATGGAAGTGGTGGTAAAAACAGAAATACCTATTATTTTCCTCTCTATCACTTCCCCCTCAAAATCTTAGAAGACCTAAAAATAATAAATTATGGTGGTGGAGGAAAAATTACAAGATTAAAATGAAAATAACTTTATTGGCCTCATTTATTCTAATGTTAGGATTTATTGGAATGGGGTATATGCATGAAATGGTACACATTGAAATCTTTAGAAGTTATGAAATAGAAAGCCATATGGAATGGTTTTCGCATTTTCCAGACTTAGTAACAATAGCAGAAGAACCCTGTCCAACTGAAGAATGTAATCTTGCACATAATATAAACGAAGCCATAACTTACCCTATCGAAATAATCTTCCTTACTATTGGTTTATTAATGATACTAATAATTTTATTAAAGGAAAGGGAGTTGGAGATGTGTATCTTGCAAAAAAACTAAAATGGAAACAACAATAAAAGAAACATTAAACTTTAAAAGATTCAAAGAAGACAGCGAGGCTTACGAAAAGTTAAAAAAGAAGATAGTCAAGTTAATAGATTCAAGTTTAATGTTTGATGAATTAAAAAGAAGAAAGTTAGTTTGTTTTGATTGGAATGAAATGAAATATAAAAAGACAGCTAAGACCAATGCAGTATCGGGGGAGAAAAAATGAGTTACACAATACCAAGCATGAAAGATTTACGAGATGAAGTCAAAAAGCAAGTTGCAATAGAAACAAGATATCTAATGAGAGAATTAGAATTCCATAGAAAAAAATGTTTGAAATTGGAAGAGGAGATTAAAGTAAAATGAAAAAAGGAAAGCTCAAAAGAAACTATGCTCTTGATAAAGTAGCCATACATAAAGGTGCTGTGGATTTTGGGATGGGGTATGTTCTTTGCGGTAGACTTATCATTGAGGGGAACATGGCATATCATTGGAGAAATGTAACTTGTAAGAATTGTCTTAAACTAAAAAAGACAGCATTGACCAAAAAGAAGTCGTTTTTGGAGGAATCACAATGAAATGTATAAACTGTAGGCTGAAGGATGCAATCGGGGAAACTAAATTATGTGACCCTTGTAGGTTAAAGAAATGGAGAAAGGATAATCCGAGCAAGGTTAAAGCATATGCTAATATGAGATATAAGAGAGATATTGTAAAAATAAAGGTGAGAGCCAAGATAGCAAGTAATAATTATTACTATGGTGGGAACAGAGATAAAGCACTAGATAGGGATAATCACACATGCCAAACTTGCGGAGTTAAAGAAGAAGATTGTGAGAAAATGGACGTTCATCACATAGACCGTTCAGGGTGGGGAAAGCCACAAAAGGATAAAAATAACAATATGGAGAACCTAATTTCTTTATGCTCTAGTTGCCATGGAAAAATTCATAACCCCCAGGAGTGCATGAGAATATCAAAACTTACTTCAAGAAACAATAACACGTCGGAGGTTCAGAAATGATATTTAAAATAATTGATTATGGATATAGAAATGTAGAAGATAGTATAATAGAATTAGTTGTAGAAGATGATTGTGGTAATAAATTTAAAGGACTTTTGAAACTAGAGACTGCAATTAACGGAGGCACGTCGAAATGAAAACAATAATACTAAAAAGCGGTGAAACAATTAAGGTGTCTGGAGAAAAAGAGAAGGGCTCAATATTAGTGATAACAAACAGAGATGGAGATATATTTACTAGGATTGATGCGAATAGAGAGGAGCAAGAATGAAAATACTTAACTTATATTGTGGAATCGGAGGCAATAGAAAACTCTGGGGAGATGAACATGAAGTAACGGCTGTTGAATACAATAAAGAAATAGCGGATGTATATCAAGACTTCTTCCCAAATGACAAAGTTATTGTAGCAGATGCCCACCAATATCTGTTAGAACATTATAAAAAGTTTGATTTCATCTGGAGTAGTCCACCTTGTCAGAGTCATAGCGTTTGTAATTACTTCCTGAAAGGTCAAGGAATTATAAGATTTCCAGATATGAAACTCTATGAAGAAATTATCTTTATGCAGATGCACTGTAAGGATATTAAGTGGGTGGTTGAGAATGTCCAACCATATTACAAACCATTACAAGAACCAACCGTAAAACTAGGAAGACATATGTTCTGGAGTAATTTTGACATAAAAGATTTGAAGATTGATTATGTAGATATTGGAACTATGAACCGTAACGCTTCAAAAGAATCACAAAGAAAAGCAATAATCAGAGAAGCACAAATTCCAGAACTAATCGACTTACATGGACTAAAAGATTTTAAACTAAAAAACAAAAGACAAGTCTTGAGAAATTGTGTATTGCCCAAACTAGGATTACATGTGTTTAGTTCGGCTTTTCAACCTAAGAAGTCGGAGGCGAAAGATGGATTATGAACTGTATGTGGGAAAAGAGAAGAAACGGCAACACCTAGTGAATATTATTACCTTTCCAAGGTGGTTCTTTAAAAGATTTCTATACAGGCAATGCTGGGAACACTTAAAAGATATATTCATCAATCTTGGAAAATTATTATTCTCAATTGTAGCATTTTTTATAGCAATGCCAATATTATTTATTGTGGAAGTTGCATTGAGATTGTTGTTTTTTATCTTTGGAAAGAAAACAAAACTAAGATATAAATGGAAACCGACTGAAACTGTCCAGGAGACGTCGAACTAATGGTTAAATTTATTCCTTCATGGGAAATGACATGGGGCAAATTCAGACTTCCTGGAGAACCAGAGAAATCGACGACTAATCTAAATAAGGAGTCGGAGGAGAACTAATGGATTTTGATATAGGGATTAACGATTTTAGAAGTATTAAAAAAGGATATTCTTTACATATTAATGGAAAGTTGGTACGAGACAATATAAAAAATATGAAAGAAATCTTAAAAGAAACAAAGAAGTATTTACGATTAAGATTCAAGGAGCCTATAAAATGAAGACGTCTAATCATAGCTTCCCGTCCAAGGAGGTAAAGAATGAATAAAGATATAGTTATGATTAATTGGACAGATGTTGCATCAGTAGACCTAGGATTATTTACAGATGAAGATATAAAAGATGGATTACAGAATCCAAAAGTTATTATTGTGGGTATTCTTATTAAAGAAGATGAAGACAATTATTATATAGCAAAAGAGATGTGGGATACTTTCCAATATAAGTATCTCCACTTAGTACCTAAAAGATATGTGGATAAAATAACTAAACTAGGAAAGACAAAATTCGCTACGCAATCATCAGGAAAGGGGACTAAAAATGTATGATTCAATAAGTTTTCAGTTTGGAATAGGATTCGGATTAGTTGCTGGAATAATAGTGGGAACAATAATCACTAACATTATATGGATACATTCGTCAAAGTCACGAGGTACGAAACAATGAGGGCAATACCTAATGGATGCAAAAGGAACGATGTAGTGATGACACCAGAATGGTTAGCAGAAAAGATTATTAATTATTTTAAACCTAGCGGAAGAATATTAGAACCATGCAAAGGTGAAGGGTCATTCTTAAAATTTATGCCAGGAGCTTACTGGTGTGAAATATCTGAAGGCTTAGACTTCTTTGAATGTGATGAAAATTTTAACTGGATTATAACAAACCCACCTTACTCACTCATGAGAAAGTTCTTAAAACATTCAATGGAATTGGCAGATGATATAGTATTCTTAGCTCCATTAAACCATTTCATGCTTACTGCAAGATTAAATGATATTAATGAAATGGGATTTGGAATAAAAGAAATGCTACGAATAACATATCCAAATAACTTTCCTCACATGGGATTTGCATTAGGAGTTATTCATGTTCAAAAAGGATGGAAAGGTGAAATCAAGTTTGATAACCAATATCACTTTAAATCGACGTCAAAGGCAACTTCTACGCTTCAGGAGGAAGAATGTTAAGAAATGAAATAGGATTCTGTGATAGTTGTAAAACTAAAAAGAAACTATGGGTTAAAGATTTATGCAGACCTTGTTATAATTATATAAATAAAGACCGAATTAGACAAACAAGAAGACTATGGGAAAAGAGGAATCCTGAAAAGGTTTCTAAAAATGTTAGGGATAATCAATGGGATGACTTAATGTTTGGAGGAAATAGACAATTAGCTCTCGAAAGAGATAACTTTGAATGCCAAAGGTGTGGAATGACTCAAGAGAAACACTTTATATTATTTAATAGAGGTCTTTCAGTCCATCATAAAGATGGAAAGGGGATAGCTTTAGATAAAGGAGAGAAGAATAACGAATTAGATAATTTGATTACATTGTGTATGAGATGTCATGGCAAACTTCACAGAGAAGAACACATGATTAATAAATATGGTTCTCTATTAGAACAAAATGAATCTAACTGGAAATATCCTAATATAAGAAAATTAGTCAATACAGAAATAAAGAAAGGTTTTGGAATACAAGAATCAAAAAGAATAGTTTCAAAAAACACAAAAATCGGTTTTAGTTCAATAGACCACAAATATTATGATATCAAAATAAAAAACACCAAGGAGTCCATCAAATGAAATGCAAAATATGTAATAGAGGACACCGAACAGACGACCATAAATACTTTGATAACCTTAACAAACTCACCAACCCTAAAGTATTAGCGTGTCAAGGGGGAGGGTCGGAAGATAGTCGTGGTGTCGCAGACCACAACAACAGACCCTCTGGTGAGACTAAATTTAACGATGGCACAAACCACCACGAATGTCAGAAGTGTGGGTTCTGTATTGAGTGTGATTGTAAATGTGGAGACAACAAATGAAAAGACAAGGAATGACTGTAACCGTAAATCAATTAAGAGAATTGGCAGATGATTTAGAAAGAGAAGTAAGAGAACTTAATGTTCCACACATCCCTGCAAAGTATAACTTTGACCATAAGTTTCAATTAAACATTATAAATAAAACACCTGAACAATCAGACACCTGGGAGTTCGAATAATGAAAGGTAAAATAACAATAGAAACAAACATACGTGAAAGAGATTTAATAGAGAGTTGTCTTAACGCTGTTTGTTCAAAAATGCCTTATAATAATGAATTAGTATTAGGATTTACTGCTTTGGCAGAAGGTTGGCATTATGATAAATTATTGTATTATTTAAATTTGATAAATGAGACGGGTGGCAAATAAAATGCGAAACAAAACATTTAAATACTTTAACAAACTCAAAAGGAGGTATAAAAATGGTAAGAATAACTAAGAAAGTCATGGCAATAAATAATCCATATAACAAAAAAGCAAGATATATAGTTGATGGAATATATGTTTTCCCAACTAAGAAGAAAGCCGAACAATTTGCAGAGAAACTTAGAAAGAAATAAGCCATTTTAATATTTCTAAATGAACAATCAATTAACTAAATCTAATTCGTATCTGGATTATAAAGCGTAATTATGGCAAAACTAATAACCGAAAGAAAGAGTAAACCCTACCAATATATTGAGGGTGGAATGTTGAGTTACATAGATGAAGATGGTTATGAAGATGCAGATGCAGTTGATATGCCCAATATAAATAAAAGAAGAAAAGTTATATGAACACAGAGAAATTATTAAATAAACCATTACCAAAAAATTATAAATCTCATCTTTCTAACAGTGGAAAGGATTTTATTATTGATAAATATATTGGAAGAACAATTTGGGAAAGGACGAAAAACAAAAAGACGAGATATATTTTAATGGCAGAAGCATTAGACTTTTTCCAAAAGGAAATGATTATAAAATTTGGTTCATATTATAAATGGCAACAAGATTGGGCTAGAAGAAATGGGTTTGAAAGCTACTATGATTATCAAAAGTTTTTAGCAAAAAGTAACGGATTTGAAACATATTCTAAATATGAAGAAAGCAGAGTCAAAATTAGGGGTTTCGAGAATAGAAGTGATTATGAAAGAAGTAGAATTAGAAAAGCTGGATTCAAAAACATAATGGAATATTTAGAACATTGTGCAAAAAAGGCTGGATTTAAAAATTATGGAGAAAGACAAAAGCATTGGAAAGATAAAAGGAAAGTTAGTAAACTTAATTGTTTATAAACTTTAAAGTATATATACTATAAGGTATATATATAAAATCCTATATATGGGAAAACCAATATATGCGCTTTAGAATAACTTTACGAATCGGACTATGATGCAAACCTTTAAATAGTCCGATTACATATGAATACTATGGAAATAAAAACATTAGGATGTGGCAGAGAACTAAAGATTGGGCATAAATGTGGAGTAGCAAATGCTTGGGGAAAAGAATATCTTTGTGATGATTGTGAATCCAAAATGAAGGAAGGTTGGAAAAAAGATGAACAACGATGGAAACAAGAAAGGGAAAAGTATTTAAATAACAAAGGAGGTATAAAGTAATGGCATATGTTGTAACCGCACAGATTTCTCGTTCTGGTCCTAGAACTACAAGTAGAAAGTTTACTGCAAAGCACGAAGCAATAGATTTTTTAGAAAGAACAAGAAAGCAGCGTAAGGGTTCAAACCCTCGATTAAAAGTAGTTAAGTAATTAACTTCTTATAAATACAATACAACTATACTGTTAAGTCTACAAAATGAATAAACTTCTAAATTTTATATACTATTTAATATTTACAATGGTAATGGGGGCGATTTACTTCACATCCTTAGTGATGATAATCGACCTAAGAGAATATTATTTCCTTTTTAATATAGGATTAGTTTTGAATATATTCGCGGCTTATGGTTTAATTACAGTTTTAACGAACCCTGGATGGTGGGGAAAAGAATGAATAAGATTTATAAAATAGGTAGGTATTTCTATAAAGAAATTGCTGAAGAAGAATATTGTGAATTGAGACAAGAAGTTGAGAAGATTCCAAAAAGATATTATTCTACGGTTTTTACATTAACCGATATTGATGGGGAACCAATTAAATTTTTTAAGAAGGTCAAAAATGAAGTACTATCATAAACAACCATGCGACTGTGATATTTGTAACAATCAAAAGATTATTGCTAAGAATGAGTTAGAAATAAAAAGATATTTATATTTTGCATTAATTTTTATAGCTGTAATGTTTATTGTCTTAGTTCTGATTAGCACGTACAAGATAGAACTTACTAAAATGCAAAGAGATTATTATAAAGAACAAATGTTAAATCTATGCTGGGCCAATGATAAGTACCAAGATATATTAGAATATACATTAAATGGAACTGAATATTTTAGAATAAATTGTGAGGAGTTGATAGTAGAAAAATGAGGCCCTCAAGAAAGAAAGGAAGTAAGGCTGTTGCAAAACCACTACCTATTGAAGTAACAGTAGATGAATATATAGAACTTCTAAAAGCTACTCCACACATGAGACATAAAGTTGCTTTCATGTTAGCCATGGAATCTGGATTAAGAATTAGTGAAGTAGTTAATCTAAAACCAGAAGACCTTAATTACCAGCGTTGGACACTTAGGATAAACATGGGGAAGAACTCGAAAGATAGGATTGTCAATATGCCAAAGTGCTGGCACAAAGAATACGAAGAGCACATACCAATAAAGTGTAAACAAAGAGCCTTACAAAAAGCATTCATCAGGTCAGCAATCGCAACTGGATTAAAAGAGAGAAAACCTAAGATTCATTTTCATAATTTGAGACATGGCTATGCAACAGAATCTTTAATGGCTGGAGCAGACTTAACAGAGATACAGATTATGATGGGGCATGAAGACATTAGCACAACAAGGATTTACGCACACATGGCACCACATCAAGCAGTAAAAAGTATATTAACTAAATTCGGGACTAGGCAATAATCGGACTAAACCAAAAGGTTTAAATAGTCCGAATACTTACAATTAACATGGAAAAGAAAGAGACGAAAATCACACAGGATAAAACTCAGACTAGGGCCACAATACCTAAGAAG
>Ga0222697_1000491_pt1 | contig 16817 bp, 13 predicted proteins | sample AntAcemetage1402_FD_179835 | JGI IMG/M metagenome (GOLD analysis project Ga0222697, IMG submission 179835) | Saline water microbial communities from Ace Lake, Antarctica - #1402 | ecosystem: Environmental > Aquatic > Non-marine Saline and Alkaline > Saline | place: Antarctica: Ace Lake... | reverse complement strand
AATAATCAATATATAATATTTAGGTGATTCTAAAAATGGCAAAAGATATTAAAGGTTTATTTGAAAAGTTTCTTGAAAAAAAATCCTTATTCCAAGATAAAAATGTTCTGCAGTCAAAATACACCCCAGATGATATAATGCATAGAGATGAACAAGTGGATTATATTGCACATGTTCTGGCTCCCTCATTGAGAATGGAAAAACCATCAAATTTGTTTGTTTATGGTAAAACAGGAACTGGTAAAACTTTAAGTGTTAGATTTACAACAAATCAAATGCTTGAACTTGCAGAAACAAAGGATATACCTTTAGATATATTATATGTTAATTGTAAATTAAAAAAAGTTGTTGATACAGAATATAGATTAATTGCAGAACTTGCAAGACATTTTGGTAAAGAAATACCTGCAACAGGTTTACCAACAGATGAAGTTTATAACATTTTTTTCAAAGTACTTGATTCTAAAAAAAGATTGTTTATTTTAATTCTTGATGAAATAGATCAACTAGTTAAAAAAGTTGGTGATGATATAATATATAATCTTACAAGAATAAATGGAGAATTAAATAATGCTCAATTATCTTTAATTGGCATTTCTAATGATTTAATATTTGCAGATAATCTTGAACCCCGAGTTAAATCTTCTTTATCAGAAGAGGAAATTGTTTTTCCACCCTATAATGCATTACAAATTCAAGATATATTAAGGAATAGATGTAAAAAAGCATTTAAGAAAGGAATAATAGAAGATGGTGTTATAGAAAAATGCTCTGCATATGCTGCCAGAGAGCATGGAGATGCAAGAAGAGCACTAGAATTAATGAGGGTCGCAGGTGAGATTGCAGAGAGAAAAGATCTCGAACAGGTTGGTTTAAACTGTCTTGATTTAGCAGAAGAAAAAATAGAAAAAGATCGTGTTTTTGACATAATAAAAACTCAACCAAAACAATTTCAAGCAGTTATTTATAGTGTTTTTGGAGTAAAAGAAAAAGATTCTAAAAATATGTTTACAGGAGAAATTTATGAATTTTATAAGGATTTGTGCTCTAAAATAAATTTAAGACCTTTAACTCAAAGAAGGGTTAGTGATGTTATTGCAGAGCTTGACATGCTTGGAATAGTGAATGCAAAAGTTATAAGTAAGGGGCGGTATGGTAGAACAAGACAAATATCCCTCACAATTCCTGGAACTATAAAACCAAAAATACTTGACATGCTTGTGGAAGAATTGAACATTTAATTATTAACTAAAATTATATTATTAAAATAAATTAATTCAAATAAAATGCCAACAGAAAAAGAAATACTTGAAGCTTTAGAAAAAGGAGAATTAATTGAACCTACAAAAGAAGAAATAAAAATTCATAAAAAAGAATCTCTTCTCTCAGAAAAAAATGAAATTTCTTCGTTCACAGAAAGAGAGGACATTTCTTATCTAAAAAGATATGAAGACATATTTAAAAAAAGAACTTATTTTGATTTTCACCAACATTTTCAAATAAGATATAAAAATATAGAGTCCTTACTAAAATCAAGACAGGAATTAAAAAACTTGACCGCTATTTCCAGATTAAAAAATAAAACAGAAAAAGACAATGCTTCTATTATTGGTATGGTTTTAAACAAATATCAAACAAAAAATGGAAACATAAGATTAATTGTAGATGATTTAACAGAGAACATTTCTGTTTTAATCAATAAAAAGAATCCAGATTTATTTAAGATAGGAGAAGATATAATGATTGATGAAGTTATAGGAATAACAGGGGTAACAGGAAATAATATTTTGTTTGCAAATTCAGTAATCCACCCAGACATTCCTTTAACACATGAACTAAAAAAACATCCAGAAGAAATTTATGCAGCTGTAATAGGAGATTTACATTTTGGTTCTCGGGCGTTTTTACAAGAGGAATTCACAAAAATGCTTTCTTGGATTAGGGGCGAAATAGGAACAGAAGAGCATAAACAAATTGCTAAAAAAATAAAATATATTTTTATGGTTGGTGATTTAGTTGAAGGTGTAGGAATTTATCCTAATCAAGAAAAAGATATGGATGAAAAATACCATGATATAAAAGTCCAATATGATTTAATAACAGAATGGTTAAAGAAAATTCCAGAAGACAAACTAATAATTCTTTGTCCAGGAAATCATGATTATGGAAGAATTGCAGAACCACAACTTCCTTTAACAAGTGAGTATTCATCTTCATTGTCCAAATTAAAAAATATAATCCAAGTTAGTAATCCTGCATTCATCAACTTTGCAAAAACAAAAGATTTTCCAGGCTTTAATCTATTATTGTACCATGGAGGGTCTATCCCTTTTTACTCTGAAAATATTCCAAGTGTCAGAAAAGCAGGAGGACAAAGAGCTGCACACTTAACAATGAAATACTTATTGCAAAGAAGACACCTTGCACCAAGCCATGGTTCTACTTTATACATTCCTGACCCTGAAAAAGATTTTTTGTTTATAGATACTATCCCCGATTTTTTTATAACAGGACATATTCATAGAGCAAATATTGCGTCTTATAGAAACATTACCATGATTTCAGCATCTTGTTGGACAGGCACAACAGAAGACATGGAAAAAAGAGGACTTGAAGCCCAGCCTGCAAGATTACCAATTATTAATCTTAAAACTAGACAACTAAAAGTTATTAATTTCCTTAAAAAAGAACATGAAGGAGTAATTATGGGTCGATAAAATGTCAATGAAATGTTCAAAGAGAATGCAGAAGTATTTTGATTCATTAGTTGATTACACAGATAAAGCTATGAAGGTAGCTGAAGAATGCAGAAAACAAGGTTATGATCCTAAGAATCATGTTGAAATTTTTCTTGCAAAAAATACTGCTGAAAGAGTTGTTGGATTAATAAGCGTTTTAGCTCCACAAATAAAAGGAACAGGGGTAACTAAAAGAATTATTGATCTTGAAAAAAAATATGGTATTACTGATTGGAGAGTTGCTTTTCTTATTGCACATGAAATAGCCCTACAAAAATATTGTAAATTTTCCTCAGAAAAAGAAGCAATTGAAATAGGAATAAGAACAGGGTTTGCATACATTACTCAAGGTAGAGTTTCTAGCCCTTTAGAAGGATTTTCAAAGTTAGAAATAGTTGATAGAAGAGATAAAAAAGGAAAATATTTTAGAATGAAGTATGCAGGACCAATTAGGAGTGCAGGTGGAACAATGGGTGCTGTTTCTATTTTGATTGCAGATTATGTTAGAAAAAAAATGGGTTATTCTGTTTATGATCCTACAGAAAAAGAAACCCAATGGGTATATGCCCATTTAGAAGATTACAACACCTATGGATCAAACCTTCAATATTTTCCTTCTAAAAAAGAAACCCTATTTTTAGCAAAACATTTGCCTATTCAATTGCTTGGAGAACCTTCTGAAAAAAGAGAAGTAAGTAATGCTCTGCTAAAAGAATTACCAAGAATAGAATCAGATGTTTTGAGTTCAGGGTTTTGTTTAGTTTTTGCAGAATGTTTATGTTTAAAAGCTCCAAAATTATGGAAACAACTATCAAAGTGGGGCCATGATTTTGGTATGGAACAATGGGACTTTTTAGAGAAGTTTGTTAAAATACAAAAAGAAGTAAAAGCAAAAGGGCAAAAATCTGTTCACGATGACGAAAAAATAAAACCAGATTTTACTTATATTGCAGACATTGTTGCCGGAAGACCTGTTCTTGGTTATCCAATGAAACCAGGTGCTTTTAGATTAAGATATGGGCGAGCAAGAGTATCTGGTTATTCTTCTGATTGCATTCATCCTGCAACCATGGCTGTGCTTGATGGTTTTATTGCATTAGGAACTCAATTAAAAATTGAAAGACCAGGAAAAGGAACAGCAGTTATGTCAACAGATTATATTGATGGACCCATTGTGAAATTAAAAGATGGTTCAGTTTTATTTTTAGAAAAATTTGAAGAAGCAAAAAAAGTTTCTAATGATGTTGAAGAGATTCTTTTTGCAGGAGACATACTTGTTAATTATGGGGATTTTCTTGATAGAGCTCACCCTCTTGTTCCTGCAGGCTATTGTCAAGAATTTTGGATTCTTGAATTTGAACAAAGAATAATTGAATTATTTGGTGCTCTTGATTATGAAAAGATTTCTAATTTAGTTAATATACCTGCAAGTTCTTTAGAAAAATTATTTAAAAACCCTATAAAAACAAAAATAAGTGCTAGAGCAGCTTTTAAAATTTCTAAAGTTTTTGGCATTCCTTTACATCCATTATACTCTTTTTATTGGTCTACAATAAATAAAGATCAACTAATTGATTTGTTTATGTTAATACAAAAATTAAAAATTAAAGAAGATAAAACAGGAATTCTTGAAACAGTTGTTTTTTCTCTAACAGATAAAACCTTTATGCCTGGAAAAAGAGTCCTTGAAGTGTTAGGTATCCCTCATTTATTTGTTAATAATGAATATGTTGTTCTTAACAAAGACTATGGTTTTGCATTATTAGAATCATTAAATGTTTCTTCAAATGAGGATTATGTTTTATTATTAAAAGAATTAGCAAAAGAAGATGATGAAAAGTTTTCTGTTCTAAATTATATTAACAAGTTATCTTCTGTTAGATTAAGAGATAAAGCAGGAGTTTTTATTGGTTCTAGAATGGGCCGACCAGAAAAAGCAAAAATGAGAAAAATGAAAGGAAGCCCACATGGCCTTTTTCCTGTCGGTAAAGAAGGAGGAAAATTAAGAAGTTTTCAATCTGCAATGGAAAAAGGATCAATAACATCTGATTTTCACATTTTTTGGTGTGATTCTTGTAAAAGAGAAACAGTTTTTGGTGTTTGTGAAAAATGTGGGAAAAAATGCAAAACTTATGATTTGGCTGACAAAGAGAATATTAAAAAAAATTTTCACCTAGATTTTAAACCTGTTAAAACTTTAAATGTTCCAATAAAAGATTACATTAATCTTTTTAGAAAAAAAGTAAACATGAGAGTTATTCCAGATCTTATTAAGGGAGTTAGAGGAACTTTTAATGAAGATCATTATGCAGAACACTTAATTAAAACATTGTTAAGAGCAAAAAATAAAATTTATGTTAACAAAGATGGAACTATTCGTTATGATTGTTCTGAATTAGCAATAACTCATTTTAAACCAAAAGAAATAGGAACTTCAATTGAGCAATTAAAAGAATTGGGGTATAATTATGATATTAAGGGGTTGATTTTAGAAAACGAAGATCAAATTCTTGAATTAAGAGTCCAAGACATTATTATCCCTGCATGTCCAGATTCTCCTGAAGAAACAAGCACAGATATTTTATACAGGGCCGCATCCTTTGTGGATGATTTACTTATTAATCTTTATGGGAAAAAACCATTTTATAATCTTAATTCTTCTAAAGATTTAATTGGTCATATGATTATTGGTCTTGCACCCCACACTTCTGCAGGAACAGTTGGAAGAATTATTGGTTCTAGTAAAACTCAGGGTTTTTTAGCACATCCTTTTTTCCATGCAGCCATGAGGAGAGATTGTGACGGTGATGAAGCGGGGTTTTTATTATTAATGGATGCTCTGCTTAATTTTTCTATCAAATATTTACCAACAAGCAGAGGTTCAACCCAAGATGCCCCTCTTGTTTTATCTACATTATTAGATCCTTCTGAAATTGATGACATGGCATTTAATATTGATAGAGTATTCAAATATCCTCTTGAATTTTATAAGGCAACACTTGATTATAAGTATCCTTGGGATGTTAAAATAGAAATTATTAACGATGTTCTTGATACAAAAAAACAATTTGAAGGAATGGGGTTTACTCACGATTCTACAGATATTAATCAAGGTGTTGTATGTTCTGCATACAAAATTCTTCCTTCAATGAAAGAGAAATTAGAAGGTCAATTAAACTTAGCTATTAAACTCAGGGCAGTAGATCAATCAGCTGTTGCAAAACTTGTTATTGAAAGGCATTTTATTAGAGATACTAAAGGTAATCTTAGAAAGTTCTCTATGCAGGAATTTAGATGTGGTAGTTGTAATACCAAATATAGAAGACCACCTTTGAATGCTAAAACAAATGGTAAAGATATTCTCTGCCCTATTTGCAAAAAGGGTAAAATCATTTTTACTATTAGTGAAGGTTCTGTAATAAAATACTTAGAACCTTCTCTTGAACTGGCAAAGAAATATAATGTTCCTTTGTATTTGCAACAAACTCTTGAATTATTGCAATTAAGAGTTGATGATGTGTTTGGAAAAGAAAAAGATAAGCAAACAGGGCTTGGTCAGTTTTTTTAAATCATAATTTATATTGTATAGAATATTCTGCACCACAGGCATTGCATTTCAGCATAAGAACATTATTTTTTTCAATTAATTTTGTTTCTGGCTTTTTACATTCTTTACATATAACAAATATGTCTGCATACTTCTGTATTTTCTCATTTATTTTTACAGAAGGTATTCTATTATTAAAGAGGACTGAAACATTTTTAACATCAGCTTTTGTTGCCAATTCTTTTGATAAGAATTTAAGAACATGATCTGGTTCTCTGTCTAATATTTTGCAAATCTGAAAAAAATTAGTTATTATCGTTTTTGTGCCCTGTATATGACCTTTAACTTTAGGGATTTCTAATCTTTCTGTTTCACTTATTTCTTCTGGGATAAGTGTTTTAGCTCTAGATAATAAATCTTCATAGCTATTTTTATCTTCTTTTTTTACCATGGTTTTCTTGGAAAAGAAGAGAGTTTATAAACTTTTTTTATGAAAAACCAAGTTTCATGTTTCTATCCTCTGTTTTTCCTCTAAAAAAACAAAACATTTAAGAATAAATAAACCTAGAAAGCATTTATCTCGCATAATTAATATATCCGAGAAATTAAAAGGGTGCTTAAACAATGGCAAAAAAAGCAGCAAAAGTAGGTATCAAAAAAGAGAAAGGATACTTATATTTTGTAGATAAAAAAGGAAATGTAGCAAGAGCTAAAATGGCTCGAGGCGGTAAGGTAAAAGGAAAAAAGAAAATTGAAGTAGTAGCTAAGGTTGGCGTAAAGAAAGTTAAAGGATTCTTATACTTCATTGATAAACAAGGAGATATCTCTTGTGCAAAAATGGCAAGGGGCGGTCAAAAGAGAAAAAAGAAAAAAGCAGTGAAAAAGAAAGTAGTTAAAAAGAAAAAGGCAAAGAAAAAAGTTGTTAAGAAAAAAGCTACTAAAAAGAAAGCAGTGAAGAAAAAAGCAGTGAAAAAGAAAGCTACTAAAAAGAAAGTAGTAAAAAAGAAAAAGAAAGCTGTTAAAAAGAAAAAGAGATAAATCTTTTTTTACTTTTATTTTTTTATTTTTTTTTAATTGTGTGTAATAAAAATCATAGATTTTTAGTATGTCAATATTTTCAATATTGTGCATGTCAATAACATTCTGTTATTGAGCATTTTTTATTTTTTTTCTTAAATATTAGTTATCCATTAAGAAAAATTTAAATATTAGGATTACTATCCCTATATAAAAGAGGTAAAAAATGAAAAATCTTAAACCAAATAAATCTGAAGGATCTTTATTGTGGAGGATTATATTTGGAATTGTTTTGATTATTTTTGCTTTGATTTCTCTCTCAAGATTTAATGCTACTGCTGCCCTATTATACATAATTATTTCGATTTTTATATTTATTCCTGGAAAGAAATTTAAGATTCATTCAAAATGGATCAAGGTTGGAATTGTGATTATCAGCATCTTAATTGTAGGAGTAATCAATCATTTTTCTATAACTTCTGGGCCTACAATTGAAGAATATAGTTTAGAACAAGAATTTTTGTTACCTAACAACTCTAATTTTGCATTAACAATAAATCATTTAGTAAAAGAACCCAAAATCATGGTTGCTAATCAAGAATATGTATCAGATGGTACATTTCTGTTAGTATATTATAATATAAGATTTGCAGGCAATATTTCCTCTCTGCAAGAGAATAATAGTATTCCTTTTTCTATGTCTTTTGTATTAAAAGATTCAGATGGAATAGAATATATATCCTTAGATATGGATACAACAGAAATGCCTCAAACTGAAGCTTTAGAAGCTGGACAATCTTTTTATCTTTTTAACACGCCTTTAAATGCAACTGGGTTAAAACTTATATTCGCAGCAAAGGACATAAATAAATTTGCTGTGGTTGATCTCGAAAATGAAAAAGTAACTTCTTAATGCTACTTTATTTTCTAATATAACCTTCACAAGACATTCTAACACAACCTATATAAACACATATTTTATTCTATTACTATGGTTATTAATATAAAGGATTTTACTCCTAGATTATACCAAGAAACAATATTTAATACTGCAATCTCCAAAAACACCCTGGTTGTGCTACCAACAGGCCTTGGAAAAACAGCAATAGCATTGATGCTTGCAATTCATCGTCTTAATCTTTATCCTAATTCTAAAATTGTTTTCTTTGCACCCACCAAACCTCTAGCAGACCAGCATTTACAAACATTTAAGGATCTTATTGAGCTACCTGAAGAAGAATTTGTTTTGTTCACAGGTAGCACAAAACCAGAGAAAAGACAAGAGCTTTGGAAAAAAGCAAGATTTATTTTTAGCACCCCTCAAGGGTTTGAAAATGATATTATAAGTGCAAGATTGAGCTTTGATAATGTTTCTCTTGCAATTTTTGATGAATCTCATAGGGCTGTTAAAGATTATAGTTATGTTTATCTTGCTTCAGAGTATTTTAAACAATCTAATTACCCAAGAATTCTTGCTTTAACAGCTAGTCCTGGAAGCAAACTAGAGACAGTAAATGAAGTTATTGAAAAGTTATTTATTGAAGCAATAGAATTTAGAAAAACCACTGATCTTGATGTTTCTAAATATATACAAGATACTAGTGTTGAGCAATTAAAGGTTTCTTTACCAGATGAAATTGAAAAATTAAGAAAATACCTTATGGATTGTTTTAAGAGCAAGTTGAATGCAGTAAAAAAACTGGGTTTAATTTCTGGCAGTATAAATTCTTATGGTATCACAAACATTTTAGCTTTGCAGTCAGCACTATTTGCAAAAATGCGTGAAGAAAAAGATTTCAAAATAATGAAAGCAATTTCTCTTCTTGCTGAGGCAGGCAAGATTCAACATGCTGTTGAATTGGTTGAAACCCAAACAATTTATGCTTTGTATGAATATTTGAAAAAATTAGAACAGGAATCTAAGACAGCAAAATCAAAAGCCATCAAGAATCTTGTTATTGATAATAATTTTAAGGCAGCAAAGTTAAGAGCTCAAAAACTTATTGAAAATAATATTGAGCATCCTAAAATAAAAAAATTGCAGACATTAACAAAACTTTATACTGAAGCAAATCCAGGATCTAAAGTTATTATTTTCACCCAGTTCAGGGATAATGCTATGAGAATAAAAGAGTATCTTGACAAAAATAATTTAGAATCAGAATTATTTTTTGGTCAAGCAAAAAAGAATGGAGTTGGTCATTCCCAAAAACTACAAAAACAAATAATCAAAGATTTTAAAGACAATAAGTTCAGTGTCTTGATTGCAACCAGTGTTGCAGAAGAAGGGCTTGACATTCCTTCTGTTGACCTGGTTGTTTTTTATGAAACAATTCCTTCTGCAATCAGAACAGTTCAAAGAAGAGGAAGAACAGGACGGCACAGAAAAGGAAGAATTATTACCCTCATCACAAGAAATACTCGAGATGAAAGTTTTAGGTGGGTTTCTCATTTTAAAGAAAAAAGAATGTATGATTTAATTACTCAGGCAAAGAGAAAGTTTGCTCTTAGAGTTAATAATTCTGTGCAAACAAATTTTAAAAAAAAAGATAAAAAAGATTTAAGTAATATTAAGATTTTTGCAGATTACAGAGAAAAAGGAAGTGCTGTTCTTAAAGAATTACTAGCACAAAACATTTCTTTAAGACTGGATTCTCTTGACATTGGGGATTTTCTTTTATCAGAAAGAACAATTGTTGAATTCAAAAATGTTGAAGATTTTGTGAATTCAATTATTGATAAAAGAATATTTGATCAAGCAGTAAAATTAAAAAAAAGTTATGAAAACAAGATTTTAATAATCCAAGGCCAAGAAGATATTTATTCTGTCAGAAGAATACACCCAAATGCAATAAGGGGGGTTTTAGCAAGTTTGTTGCTTGACTTTGGTATTTCTGTTATTAAAACTTCTGATTATAAAGAAACAGCTGCACTCTTAATTGCTCTTGCAAAAAGAGAGCAAGATGAAAATAAAAGAGCAATGATAAAACATTCTTCTAAACCATTAACCACAAAAGAGCAACAGGAATTTATTGTTTCAAGTTTTCCAGGAATAGGAAACACTTTGAACAAGCCCTTGCTTAAACATTTCCATTCTATAAAAAACATAGTGAATGCAGATGAGAAAGAAATGAAAGAAGTTGAACTCATTGGCAAGATAAAAGCAAAGAAGTTGTTTGAGTTGTTTAATGCAGGTTATTGAGAGTGATGTTTTTTCTAAAAGGGCATCAACCACAAGACAGGTGTCCGTAAGATTTATATATGATTTCAACTATTTTAAGTTATATGGTGAAGAAGAATGCTTTTAAAGTTGTAAGTTTATTTTCTGGGTGTGGGGGATTAGATTTAGGTTTTATTAATGCTGGATTTGAAGTTATTTGGGCAAACGATTTTTTCCCAGATGCAGTTGAAACTTATAAAAAAAATATTGGCAATCATATTATCCTAGGAGATATAACTAAAATTCCAAGTTCTGAGATTCCCGATAATTTTGATATTTTATTGGGGGGTTTTCCTTGTCAAGGATTTTCAATTGCAAATAAAAATAGAAGCATGGAAGATGAACGAAATTTTTTATATAAGGAAATGTTAAGAATTGTAAAAGATAAAAAGCCATCTTTCTTTTTAGCAGAAAATGTAAAAGGATTACTTTCTATGCATAATGGGAAAATTGTTGAAATGATTGTAAAAGATTTTAAAAAATTAGGTTATAAAGTTGATTACAAAATTGTTAATTCTGCCGATTATGGAGTTCCACAGCAAAGAGAAAGAATTTTAATTATGGGAAATAGATTAGGGGTTAAAAATGAATTTCCAAAACCAACACATGCAAGTAATGCAAAATCATCTCAAGAAACTCTTGCTAAGAGCAAATTAAAGCCTTATGTAACTGTTAAAGACGCAACTGAACATTTGGCAGGTTTATGGATTAGTTATAATCCTCTAATTAAGGATGGAAGAAAGATTTATAATCATATTGCACGAACTAATGTTCATGATAAATTTTGGGGTAGAAAACATAAAGTTAATCAACATGAAGTTTGTGATTATTTAAGATATTGGGGAAATAAAAAAGGAATTTCAACAAAAAAAGTTGATGATTATTTTGGATATAAATATACTGCTGGACATTGGTTTAGAAAAGATAACAATTCGGGAAGCATACCAAATGTTGATGATTGGTGGAAATTAAAAGAATTATTAGGATTTGATAATAAATTCGATAAAAGTGTAACTGAATTAGAACTCAAAGAGATCAAATTTGAACAATCTCTTAGAATTAATAATTGGGACAGACCTTCTGATACAATTACTGCAACAGGACCCGAAATACATCCTAACAAAAAAAGAAGAATGTCTGTTAGAGAATGTGCAATAATTCAAACATTTCCAGATAACTTTAAATTTGAAGGAAGTCTTGGAAATATGTATAAACAAATTGGGAATGCAGTTCCTGTTTTGTTAGGCGAAAAAGTTGCTAAAATAATTAAAAGAATTATGATTAAAAGTGGCGTTTAAAAAAGCAAAAGTTGAAAACTTAGAACATACCTATCTTGAAGAATTTTTTCATTTCTTAAAATTTGTTGAGAGAAGAATGCTTATAGGATTTGAAACAAAGGAATCTATTAAAGAAGATTGGATTCATAAATGGGACCCAAATGAAGAGGGCAAAGGGATTTCTAGTTTTGCAGTTGGTGCTGAAAGAATAGTTTATGCTTTATTCAATGCTCAGGGCTTTGGACAACCCAATTCTTCTCCTGTTGGTTCAGATTTATTTTTTGAAACACATGATGCATTTATTCATATAGATTTAAAGACCGTTCAAACAAGAAATTTAGGAGATTATTCAAATGATATATTTGTTGGTGATAATCAGAATAGTTATCTTGAGAAAATAAAATTAAAGAATGGTAATGAACGGAATTATACCAATGCAGCTTTACCTTTTGAGTACAAAAATCAAGGGAATCCAAAACCTTGTTTAACTTTTTTTATTACTATTTTGTATGATGAATCGGATTTAAAGATTTTAAATATTAATATCCTTTCTATGCCAAATGGAATTTTAGCAGAGACTTATGGTTCAGATGTTTTAAAAGCAGGTAAAAATCCAGGAAAAATAAGATTTAATTTTTCCAAAACAGATTCTTTTAAATTAATAAGGGGAAGTCCGAAAAGAATAAAGGTTGTGTATTTTGACTCTAAGATGGATAAAAAGTATTTAGCCAAATTGAAATTTATAAAAGCAGTTTATGATTCTCAAACTAATTAATCGCTTTTGTTTTGTAAAAGTCTAAGTTTTTTTAGGATTCTTCAAGTTTTTTGATTGCCCTCAATTCTATTTTCAGCCTTTTTTCTAGATTACACATAATAAACATAAACCTAATTATGATTAACACCCTAAACCTCCAACAATCCTTCATCCACAACAATTGCAACATTTATGTCTATTTGCAGTGTTCTTTTCATATAAATCATACATAAACTATTTAAAGAAAGGATTTTTCTCAATTTGCATATATAATACAAATATAATTTATAATTTTATATATATTGGGGGGGTAATTTTGGAAGAAGATAAAAAAGATCATGATGAATACAATGAAGATGAACATCATGAACATAAAGAACATTCTCATCATCAAGAACATAAACCTGATGAGCATAAAAAACATGAGCATAATGAACATAAAAAAGAGCCTCACCATGTTGAACATGAACACAAGGCACATCATGAAGAACATCATGAACATTCAGTTCATCACAAGCATGAGGCTCACACAGTAAAGATAAAAAAGAAAATTATTGGCAGAGTTCATTCTTTAAAAAGACAGAGAAATCTTTTCTTTGCAACAACTGTTATTTTTTTAATATTATCTGCTATTTTAATTTTAAGACCTGCAAATACAAGTGAAGAACCAATTGTAACCACAAATGGCACAGTAACAACTCCTACTGGAAATTTTGTAATTACAATCTTGAATGATGAAAGATGTACAGAGTGCATTCAAGCAGCTGCAATGGTTCAACAAAGTTTAGCAGAAGTCTTTCCAGATGCAGAATTTATGGCATTAGATTATTCTAAAGAAGAAACAAAACAAATCATGGAAGAAACCGGAATAGCAACTTTGCCAGCTGTTTTATTCAATTCAAATGTTGAAACCCAGGAAAATTATGCACAAGTGCAACAATACCTTGAGGTTGCTGGAGATTATCAAAATCTAAAAATTGGTTCAAGTTATGATCCAACTGCAGAAATTTGTGATAATAGTCTTGATGATACTGGTAATGGCCTAATTGATTGCGAAGATCCTGATTGTGTAGGTATGTGGTATTGTGATCTTGAAAAACAAGAAGTTCCTAAAGTTGAATTATTTGTCATGAGTCATTGCCCATATGGAACACAAATAGAAAAAGGAATTCTTCCTGTTGTAGAAACATTAGGTGATAAAATAGATTTTGAACTTAAGTTCTGTGATTATGCAATGCATAGTGAAGTAGAATTAAGAGAACAATTAACACAATATTGCATTCAAGAAGAACAAAATGATAAATTTATAGCTTATCTAACTTGTTTCTTAGGTGAAGGTGATTCAGAATCATGTTTAACAGAAACAAGCATAGATACTGATGCTTTAGATACTTGTGTTGCAAATACTGATGATGAATATAAAGTAATGGAGAATTTTGCAGATCAATCCACTTGGAAAGGAAGCTTCCCAACATTTAATATATTTAAAGAAGAAGTTGACGAATATGGTGTTGGTGGATCTCCAACATTTGTTTTGAATGAAGTAAATGTTCCAACAGGAAGATCTGCAGCTGCATTATTAACCGCTATTTGCCAAGGATTTACTGACAAACCTGATGAATGTAACGCAGAGTTAAGCACTGCAAACCCAGCTCCAGGTTTTGGATTTGATGAAACAACTGCAGCAGGAACAGATGCTCAGTGCGGTTAATTTTTTTCTTTTTTTAAATAGAAAACATGAAGCATTCAGATAGTTTTATTAAGTAATAATTTTTTAATATAATTAGCGAAAAATGGAATCAAAAATTTTATCCTTTGTAAATAAAAAGGGAAAAATAGTATATAATCCAACAGTTCCTTTTGAATATCAAGGGAAAAAGTATATTGGTGTTAGAGTGGAATCTTTAGATTCTGAATTAGATTCTCAAACTTTTTTTGCATGTGAACGAGATGAGAATGCTAATCTATGGGAGATTGATTATTCTTTAGATTCTCTTCCTTTACAAGATCCATCATATGTTAAAATTAATGGAAAAATATTTATTTCAGGTGTAAGAGTTCAGCGAGAAGAGGGAGGAATAAAATGGAAACAAGAGATTTATATAGGAGATTCAATCAAAAATTTAGAATATTTCACTTCTGGTCCAGAGGGAATGAAAGATATTCATTTAGTTAATTTGAAAGGTAAGGTTGGAGTATTCACAAGGCCGCAAGGAAAGGTTTGGGGTAAAGGAAAAATTGGATATTTAGAAGTAGGAAACATTGATGAATTAAGAACTTTTAGCGAAGAGGATTGGTATAATGCAAAAATTATAGAAGGTTTATTTGATGGTGATTACTGGGGTGGCGTAAATCAAGCAATAAAACTCTCAGAAGAAGAAGTAGGAGTGATTGGGCATATTGCACATCAAACAATTAACAGGGAAAATGAATTAGAAAAACATTATTATGGGATGGCTTTTCGATTTAATCCGGGAAAATGGTTTCAATCAAAATTTAAAATTATTGCAAAAAGAAATGATTTTCCACCTTCACCTTCAAAAAGAAGTCCTGAATTAAATGATGTTATCTTTCTTGCAGGAATTGATAATACAGATAATTTATATTGTGGGCTTTCTGATTTCTGTAATGGAAGGAAGAAAACAGTAAATCTATTTTAGAATTTGAATAAGTTTATGGAGGAAAGCCAGAATTATTCATTGTAAAGTAACTGCCGACACCCTTTCCTGTAAGAATTCTCAATTGCACACAACACCCACCAAATCTAGTTGCACTAAGCATAATTATGCTTAATATACGCTGCATTCTGCAGCTTTTACTGCATTCAACAACCATAATAAAAGAATGAATGCAGATTTTTATCAGAAAGATTTAAATAATTTGCAGTTTTTCTAAAAGTTAAGATGGGATTTGCAGTATATCGGTTTGAAAGTGATTTTGAGCAATACCAAGAATTAACTAATGAAGAGAAAAAATATCTAAAAGATAGAGGATTTGAATTAATTAACCTTTTTTCTAAAAGATATGAAAGTTTTTATGAAGGAGATAAAAAAATTAAAGAAATACCTGAAAATGAACCTTGCCCTTATATTTCTTTAAGAAAGGGATATAATCCTTTTATTGGTTTAGATCAAATTACTTATCATAGAGGCAAAGAAGGATCTATTTCTGGTGTTACTAATAGTTCTGCTTTGAAACATCCTGGTTTTTTATTAGTTAACATGGTTGAACGACTAATTGTATCTAAGATGGATGAAGATACTTCAGTTAGAATGGGAGAGGGTTCTTTTACTACAACTCCTGGACAGCCAATTAAGATTTTTGTTAAGGATCCAGATTTTCTTCCAATTGCACAAGAATTAGTAAATAAGTTTAAACATATTTAATTCTCCATTCTCTAAACACAAATTTCTAACATATTGCAAAAACGATATCTTTTTAAAGTTGTAAGATATCCTATTTCTTGCTACCGCCCGACACGGGAGATACCTTGTTGAGTTCACGGCTAAAAGCCAAGCAATGATTCAGGGGGTTAGTGTTTCGGGCTACATTTTATAATCATTAAATTTCATTTTATTTAAGGAAATTGACCTTAGAACATTCATTTATTCATTAATATTACAAAATTAGAGGCTTAAATTACTGAATTCTAAGGTTAAAAGGTTATTCAATAGAATAATTGGTAGCTAAGATTAATAGCATTTAGAAACAATTTATTATCGTTCAATCATTATTTAACAATTAAAATGGATGATTTTTATAAAAAACCAAGAAGTGCAAAGTTGCATATTCTTAGTTTTAACGGTTTCTAAATGCCATATAAAAAATATAAAAAGGTGATAATATGGCAAAAATAGCACAAGTTTCAGCAAAATACATTGTTCATGCAGATATTCATATAGAAGGCGTTGTGGACAAACCAGATGTTATAGGCGCAGTTTTCGGTCAAACAGAAGGCTTGTTAGGTGCAGATTTAGAACTTAGAGAACTACAAAAATCTGGAAGAATTGGAAGAATTGAAGTAAATACTGATACTACTAATGGAAAAACAACAGGAACTATTATTATTCCTTCATCTCTTGATAAAGCAGAAACAGCCATTGTAGCGGCTGCTTTAGAGGTTATCCAAAGAATTGGACCTTGTAATTCTGTTATAAAAGTAAGTAGAATTGAAGATATTAGGATTTCAAAGAGAAAATTCTTGGTTGAAAGAGCAAAACAATTGCTTCAAAAGCTTATGAATGATGTTTTACCAGATTCTCAA
>Ga0222697_1000480_pt1 | contig 17047 bp, 29 predicted proteins | sample AntAcemetage1402_FD_179835 | JGI IMG/M metagenome (GOLD analysis project Ga0222697, IMG submission 179835) | Saline water microbial communities from Ace Lake, Antarctica - #1402 | ecosystem: Environmental > Aquatic > Non-marine Saline and Alkaline > Saline | place: Antarctica: Ace Lake... | reverse complement strand
CTTTAAAGAATTAAAAAACGGGTTAAAAAAAATAAAATTAAAAAAAAAATAGGAGGTTTAAAGAATGGATTACTATAAAAAAAGGAAATTTGCCACAGGAAAAATCAAAAGATTACTCAAAGCAGAAGCACCAATAGACAGAATTGTTTTAATTATTCAAGAAGAATATGGATTAAGTAGGAAGTTTGTTGAAGAAACACACGATTTAATTATAAAAGCAGAAATTACCCTAGAATAATGGAAGAAGAACTGAAATTTAGTGAGATCATACCCATCAGGGTAAGAAAACAAGAAAAAGCAGATATTAACAGATCTATCAATCAAAACACAAAATATGAAAACATAAGCCATTTTATACGTTGTGCTATGATGAAATTAATAAGAGATGAACTAAAATAAAACTTACATTCGCTAAACGTCACTTGTATTGAAGATTGGAGTAATTACCAAACACGACATTATAAGTAAAAAATAATCAAATATTGTGGGTTATTAATAGGGATTGACGAATTTCCATTGACTCTTTGATTGTTGGTGGGCGATAATATTAAAAAACACAACGAGGGGGATTATTAAAATGGAAGAACTGAAAAACAATAAAACAATACAAGAACAAAAACAAGAAGAAGTAATAAAGTATGGTATAAATGATTTAATTAAAATGCCACCTTTTACAGAAGCAGTAATAGTTAAAATTGAAACTAAGAAAGCTAAAGAAGTTTTTGGTGATAAAGCAACTAAGCCAGAACAAATAGTAATGGTTCTTACTTATGAAAGCGAGAATTTTTCTATTAAGAATAATGAAACTTATAATCATTATCCTATAGGTAAAGTACCAGAACAATCTAAGCTGGGAAAGTTTATTACTAAGTATGGTAAATTAGAAGTAGGTATGATTATTAGTTTAATACAAAATACTACTGGTTATTATACTATAGTTATTGAATAATACTTGTCTTGTGTTTGAGAACAAGAGGATAATAGTAAAGGAAAACCAATCCACGCCTTTACTATTATTCTTTATTTTAAATTGTAAGGTTAATGGAGGTAAATAATATGGAAGAAAATGAATTAAACTTAGATCAAGAAAGGGAAGCTTTTATTAAATTTTTTCTTCAAAAAAGAAGAGATATAAAAAAGATAAAATTTAAAGAATTATCTGGCTGGTTAAAACTAAGTATAGTAATAGGTTGGATAATAGGGGTTGAAATGTTATTAGCTTTTCTTTATGGGCTAATATTAGGATTATTTGGGGTGTAAATAATGAAAAAGGATTACGCATTAAGAATACTAAATAATATACAAGAAAGAATTAAAGAAACACATTATTTTAAACACGAAGTAAATATATGTAGAGATCTAGATAGGATTAAGCAGGGTTTGGAAGATGGGTTTAATTAAGAAGATTAAAGAGTTAGAAAACTCAATTAATATTAATAATAACTCTAAAGGTTATAAGTTTAATAAGTGGGTTTTTAATATTATGATTTTGTTAATGATCCTTTCAGTATTACTTGTTTGGGCTGAGTACGATTTTTCTAATATAAGAGAACCACACTTATATTATGAGTGTGAAGAACCACTCTCTCAATGTAGAAACGATTTGTATTCTTATTGTAACCCTAAAGGTAAGTTCTATTTTCAGAAGAAAAGTATATGTAATAATTTAGATCCCTCTATGTATAAGGAAGAATTATTGTTAGGTGGAGAGAGTATAGGGCAAAGACCTAGTTTTCTTACTAAGAATATTTCTCAAATATTTATTATAATTATTGTTGGTGGCTTTTTGTTTAATCATTTCTTATTTAATGGGCGAGGTATAAAAGAAGATGGAAGATAAATTAAATGTTGTAGGATTTAAAATTGAAGCTTTTAGTGATAGGGGTAAGGTTGCTATTAAGAAAAATGCTAAGATACCTTTACTTATGAGGGCTATTATTTCTTCTGAGGTTATTAGTGAAAACCCTTTTGTTGTTGAGGTTAAGCTTAAGCCTAAACTTTTTAAGAAAGCTAAAGGTGATAGTGCTAAAAAACTTGTTGTTTCTTCTGCTGAGAATCTTATTGTTTCTATTAAGGGTGAGATGTTGCGTTCTGGTTGTGAGCAGGATTTAGATTTTGATGTAGAGGTGATTAGAGAATGAATAAGGAAGATCATATAGAGGACGCTTTTATTCCTGAGAGTAATTTAGAATTTAATATGTTATGCACCAATCCGGTTTGGGGTAATGATCAGGAAGTTAATCAAGCTTTTAGGGATAAGACAACTAAAAATATACAATTTGTTAATAAAGAAACAGGGGAAGTTATTAAGACTACTCAAGAGAAACTTTGGGAGCAATTGCAATTTTTCACTAGAGATTTAAGATTAGGAAACCTTGGCAGTATAGAAATTAAGACTTGTAATTATTATCTTGACCTTGCCAATGATTTATTAAAAGAGCATTACTTAGACGCTTTTATCATCAGTATTTCTAGAGTTGCGGCTATTATAGAGTTATCTCAGAGTAAAGGGGGATTTTTAAGAAAAAGACTTAACACGTTCACTAAGGAAAGTAAAGAGAGTTTTGATATGCCTAAAAAAAATGGCTTGTTTCATCAAAAACAAAAAGGTTACTAGGGGGAAATAAATAAGATGGAAGCGTTATATTATGAAATTATAATCGTATGTATTATATTCTTTGTACCATTCTTTTTTTTTAATTGGGTAAGCAAAGGAATGTTAGGAAAATTAATGAAAGTATTTGCTAGTAGAGGACAAAAATTGCTGGTGGAAGTAATACACCCTATACAAAACTATTACGTTATAGGTGAGGTTAAAGAGGGTTACTTATTCGTAAAGGATAGATCTGTTAAACTTAGTAAAGCTGTTAAAGAAAAGAGATTATATATTAATACTGATGATGTTTATAGGAGCTGGGGGGTTAATTGTTTAAGGTATGATGAAACAGGTAATAGGATTGTTAAACCTGATTTTAGTACTGTTTCTGCGTTTGACGCTTTAAAACAAGAGAACCTTATTATTAGGTCTTTGTATGATCCTAAAACTAATCTACAACAGAAATACCAATTATTTATACTTATAGGGGTTGCCTTACTTGTTTTGATGGTTGGGTACTCTGTTTATAGTCAGGGAATAATAGCTGATCAAGTTGTTATTATTGGTAAACAGGTTGCTTTGCTTAGTGCTAATGTGCCGGTGGTGTAATAAGTTGGTACTTGTAGGGTTTGTTATTGAAAGTAAGGGCGAAGTATTGAATTATATTAATCGTTTTAATGAAGTGTTTAGTAAGGTTAGGGCTTCACCTTTTAGTAAGAAGCCTTTATTTAATTCTTATAGTAATAAGGTTAAATTGTTTAGTGATAGGCTAGTCTTTATGTATTCTGGGAAGATTACAGCTTTCAGTACCTTAATGTACTTGTTAAGGTTCTCAATATTTATAGCTTTCTTCTTATTATTCTTTGTACTATTTGGGGCTTTAACTCAGTTTTTTGTTATTGCTAGAATAATCTTTTGGTTAATACTAGTTGGGTTAATAATTCAAGGATCATATTTATTTATGTATTCTAAGTATGGTTTTTGGTTAGGGCATTTACGAACATTCAGAAAGAAAAAGTTTAATCTTCATAAGAATAAGAAAAGGTTACTTAGTAGTGAGGATCTAATGAATTGTTTTGTCTGTAATAAGAAGCCTTTATTTAAAGATGAATTGGGGGTTTTATAATGTGTAAGATGGTTGTGCTTAAATGGTTTGAAGAACAGAAAGCTAAAGGTATTACTAAAGGTTTTACTATCAAGGAAGTATATAAGGAGTTGAAAGGTACTGATGATAGTAGGTGTCTGGAAACTGTTTGGTCGCAGATAGTTAAACTAAGGGAAAAAGATATACTGGTGACTACATTATCTATACCAGTAAGGTATAAACTACAATAATAATCAATGTAAACTGACACGACATATATCGTGTTTCATACTTTTTTTGCTAATAAATTGTTTATCTCAAGTTTCACTGAGGGAAGTTGAGGGTAGCAATGTGTATACTAGAGGTTAATAATATGATACAAACTACAGAAAACACTACTCAAAGTCCAGCAATAGTATTAAAACTAAACATATTACAGAAAAGAGATAACACTTTACAAGCAATAGAACAATACTATAAGAGTGGTAACAATAAAAGAAGTACCAAACAAAAAGTTAAAGCTAATGTTAAAATCTTATTCTTAGAACTAAGAGCTGTACTAAAAAGATTAAAGAAATGGGATAAGGTTAAGAAAACTTCTGATGTTAATTCTTTTGAGGAGTTAGTTGAGCTAGTTAATGATCATAATGTTGAAAAGGTAATTAACGCTTTTGAAGTAATAGATTTAATATTAGATGAAAAAGGATTAATCAAATGGGATAATAGAAAACCTGTTGATACGTTTAGTTTTGAAGCTGAGAATAAGGCTAATCATATGTAAAATGGAACTTGGTAAGTATTGTAATAGTACGGACACCCCTTTTAGTAATATTATTATAACTCGTAACCTTAAAGAAATAAAAGAAAGGGTTACTAAAAAAAATCTGGCTAGTGTTGTTATTATAGACGGGGGTTTAGGACTTGGTAAGACTACAACGGCTGTACAGATAGCTTCTTATATTCAGGGATCACCTATTGATTTTAAAATTCAGTTGGCTCTAGGCGGGGGGCAATTAATGGAAAAGCTTTTGCTTTGTCAGGAACAAAAATTAGGGGTTCTTATTTATGATGAAGCTTCAGATTTTAATAGGCGGGGGGCTTTATCTAAGTTTAATGCTGTGATTAATAGGGTGTTTGATGTTTGCAGAGCGTTTAAGATTGTTATAATAATGGTATTACCATGTATTAAAGTTTTAGATAACGACTTATTTAATAAGGGTATTGTTAGGGGTGTTTTTCACGTTGCTGATAAATCTAAGAATTTTAATCTTTGTTGGGGGTTTTCTGCTTATAGGGCTTCTTACTTGTTGAGGGATCTTAAGGATACTAAGAAGAACCCTGTCCCTAGTAAGTGTTATTTAAAGACACATTATAATTATGATTTTAGAACTTATGATCTTATACCTGTTCGTTCTAAGGAGTTGGAAAAGTTTAGTACTGGTGCTAAAAAAGATGTGTTAAATAATAGTGTTGTTAGGCTTAATGGTCTGGTGAATATGGAGCAGATAGCTGAGTCTTTGAATATGAGTAAGGCTTGGGTGCGTATTGCTATTAGGGATAATGGTTTTAAGTTTAAGGCTATTAATAAGAGAGTTAAGTATTTTGATAATACTGTTATTTCTGGGTTGAAAGCTTTGATTAAAAACAAAGTTCGTAATAGTATTTAAAGGTTTTAAGCGTTGCTTAAATGTTTTAGTTGTATAATGGAAATATTTATATATAAGCTTACATATTTAATATATAAAATGAGAACTAAACAAAAGCAAAAAGTAATCTTAGTAAGTCCAGAAGTACACCAAAGGCTTATACAAGATCGTAACCACTTTCAGAAAGTTATAGGTGGCGGTAAGTGGAGTATCAATGATACATTAACAGAATGGATAAAAATATTAAGACAGGTGGAAATATGATATATGATGAAAATATAACTTTAGGCGAGTTCAGTAAACTAAAACTGAAAGATGGAATTATAAGAGTAATAGATCACAAAGACTTATTCATACTAGAGGTGGAATAAATGAATGAAGAAGCAAGACAAATACTAATAAAAATTAAAAAAAGAAAAAGAGAAGTAAGGTACAGGCAATTAACAGAAAGAACAACAAAGAAACTAAGCAAAGAAGTAATAGACTATTGTACTAAATAAGGCAAGTAAGAGGTAAAAATGGATAAGTTATTTGGTTCTGGAACCAATAAAGCAATAAAAAAAGTAAAAGCAGCTAGTAAAGGATTAAAACCTTATAATTTTGCTTATGGGACTATTTGGGCAAAGTCTGAAGCAGAAGCTAAAAGAAAATTACAAAAAGAATTGAAAACTCTTTGAGGGTGAATCCCTTAACATTAGTACTAAAAAGTAAAGGAAAAATGGATAATATAACCCCAAAGGATACAGATCTAGTAGTTTTGAAGAGCAGAGATTTAACAAATACTATACTAAATGTAAAACAGGATTTGCGTAAGTATTGGGATAAGGATTATATTAATGAGCATATTGAGAGTTGCAAGAACCATTCTCATAAAATACTTATGAGGTTTCTTTGGATTACTGGCGTTAGGATTACAGAAGCTTTGAGTATTAAAAAGAGTGATCTTAATTTTAAAGACAGATTAATAACTGTTAGATGGCTTAAAAGCAGAAAGTATAATGAAAGAGTGTTACCGATGCATCAAGACATAAGATTTGTTTTAGAGCTTTATGTGGCTAATATGAAAGCTAGTGATAAAGTATTTCCTATCTGTAGACAAAGAGCTTTCCAAATAACAACTCAGCATTTAGGGGGGTCACCCCATAGGTTAAGGCACTCATTCGCTTATAATTTTGTAAAGCAAAGCAGAGATATAGTAATGCTAAAAATGTTAATGGGTCATAAAAACATTAATACAACAATGGAATACTTAAAGATTTGCCCGGCAGATCAAGCAGAAGCAATATCAAAAATACAATTTAGATAAAAAAATGGAAAAAATATTAGTAAATACAATTTAGATAAAATGGTTTATGTTACAGATAAAATCCTAAATGATTTATTAACAGAAGAACTTAAACATTATAAAGATACTGGTATTCCAAGATGCCAAATTTGTAAAAAGGATTTTATTAAGATAAGTAAATATACGTGGAAGCCCAATTGTGAACACGCAAAGAATGTGAGGTTAAGCATAGGGTGAAATATTTGTTAATAGTGAGGTAAATAATATGAAAATAGTAGAGGAATACATTAAAAAAAGGAAAAAGTCAGTAGATAGTTCTAACGAAAAAGAATATTTGAAAGTTTTAGATCTAGAAACAACAGGAATAACAGAATTAGAATTATTCACCAAGTTTTTAGCAGAAGAAGCTATAAAACAAACAAAAGGGTAAATTTACACCACTATTTACACAAAATAGGTGGGGTAATTAGTGCAAATAGGTGGTTTAATAAACCTTATCTGCAACAACATTACCAAGCTTACCTAATTTCTTTTCTTTTACTTTTTTTGATTTAATATTGTTCTTACTTAATAAATTGTTTACCATTTTCTTATTCCCCCTGGTTCTAGTAGTTTTACACCCACCTTTACCTTTATTTGCTCTTACTCCTTTTCCTGATCCATCACGTTTTGGTTTACCTTTCATTATCAAATCACCTCACAAGCCAATTCTTAGCAAGAATAATTCCCACTAATATAAGAATAGCCCCGCCCATAGCTAAAAAACCACCAGCAGACCAAGCCATAAATACCAACATAACAGGCAAGATTAAAATAATAGTAGCTTCAAAAGGCACACGAAACATTGCAAACAAACCAATTAATAGAATAGTTATAGCCAATAAAGTAATAAAAGTATTTCCAGAAATATAAGTGGTAAAACTAGCAAACATTCCCCCTATAAACCCTGTTGTATTAATAAATACCATTTTCTTTTATTTTCACCTATTAAAAATTAATAATATTAACAATAATAATGTTAACCCATACCAGAACGCACCAAACACGAACACTAAAGGTTCTGGAGTACCAATAACAGCTAAATACTTTGTCGGCCCGGTAAGGAATGATACAAAATAATCCCAACCCGTAATCATTGAACCTGTAGCTTTACCAAACCACGACTTAATAGACCTAGCCGAGTCAGTGAATAAGTTACCTGTTTCTGTGGAAACACTATCAGAAGCTTCAGGAATAACACCCGATGAATTAGAGATAACTGTATAATTTCCTTCATCAAAACGATTAATAAAAGAGTTTGAATAATCAAAAAAGTCAACTCCCCCACTATCATACTCGTTAGAGATTTCTGTAACAGCAAACTGCCCTAAAAACATAACACTATTAATAGCAAGAATAATTACGAGAGTTAAAACTAGTTTTTCATTACCCACTACGACCACCTACAATAATTGCTAATCCCACAAATAAGGATATTAGTATAGTCCATAAAGGAATAAAACCCGTACTAACAAAGAATACATAAACAAGCAATCCTAAAATAAGAGAACCATTAACCCCAACGAGCAAATAACCAAACCCAGCAACAAGAATAACTACAAGCATAACAATCATTATTCTTTCAAATATTCCCAGATCATCATAATTCTCTTTATAATTAGACCACGCAGTACTAGAAGCATTAACATAATTAATAGGGTGGAAGAATATAGCTGAACTACTCCCCCCAATAGAATTAGTAAAATTGTACTCTACCCTTACATAATCGTAAATGTCAGGGTTAACAATACTAAAATCAAAATCAAAAACTTCACCAGTGGCAGTAGTACCAGAATAATTCTTATAACTATCAGGGTAAGAAACATTAATCCAATAAGTAGATAATAAACCCAGAGGGGAATTAATAATAAAAGTAAAATTGTTAGTTCCATTAGTAAAAGTTTTAGGTGAATAAGACACTGAAACACCATCACTAATAAGGATTTGTGAACTAGCTGACTCCATATTTACAATATAAAGCTCTGACTCTACAGGATCTAAATCAAAAGTTTTAGTAGTATAACCAGATTTTAAACCAATAATTTGATAAAAAGTATCAGGGACATATTTGGCGATAACAGTTCCAGTAATATCTGAGAGTTTAGAAGATACCATAGTTAAAGAACCATTAATATATCTAGACATAGAAAAATAAACTCCCTCGATAAAAGTACCCGTATTTTTATCCTGAAATAAGAAAGTAACATTATCATAATTATTAGCAAAGTAAATAGTTAATGCTTGATGTGATCTATCAGCAACAACAACAGAATAATACTTATTATCAAAACCAGAAAGGGAAGCTTTAACACTATAAATATCATCTATAATATTATCTTTGTAAAGAGTTCCATTACTTGTATTAATATTATAAGTAGCCACGCTACCAGTTAATAAAATATTTGTTAGATCAGTTATTAAAGTATTATTTTCTTCCCATCTAACCTCAAAACTAATACTATTGTTAGTATAAAGGTTAAAAGTGTGGTTAGTATTCCCGCTAATAGTTTTGTTAATATCATTACCCCATAAGGCGTAACCCTCAGCGTCAACAATAACATTATAATCATAATTATTAATCACACCAAGAACAATATTACCATTAGTAGTGGATAAACTACCAATATGACTATATACTTCTGTAGGAGTAGAATAAGTAATACTAAAATTATCAATTGTAGCACCAGTTAAAATATTTTTAGCGGTAATATTAAGTTCAGTAGGTAATAACTCATAAATAATAGTATCTTGTTCTAATAAGGTAACATTAAACCCTGCTAAGTTACGATCACTAAACGCACCAGTATTAGAATGTAAAATAAGATTATTAAACTCACCAGGATTAGGATAAAACACATCAGTATATGATGTAGTATTTATAAGAATTTGAGAACCATTATACAAAGTCCAGTTCCTAATTAAAGAGCCAGAAAATCTCTCAACAACACGAACCCATATCTCAGACTTATGCAATTCAGCACCATAATCCAAACTAGTATTATGACCTATAACTGGTAAATCTAAATAGTCACTACTACTAATATTAAGATCAGAAGGATTAACAGCAGTAACAATTGCTATACCCGAAGCATTACTCTCAAATACAGTACCACTATCAAGAGTAACATTAAAACTTGTAATTGCAGAACCATTCCAAATATTAGAAGCATTAACATAAAATACGTTAGGCACAGCTAAAATATTCCCAGACATATAAGCCATCAAAGAACCCCCAACAATACTAGCAGCACTATCCACCTTGTACTGAAGTTCAACATCAAATAAGCCTGTACCAATATCTAAAAATAAGTATTCTAACACGCTAACACCAGCACCAGCATTATCAATACTTCTAACATACTCAGGACTATACTCAGAGCCATTATAATATAATCTATAAGTAACTTCCTGATCACCACTAGTAGAAATAGTAGAAGCAGAAGCCTTAACTAATAAATCCCCTGTTGCGTGATCAGAATTATTAATCACAATAGTATCAGCAGTAGCCCAAAACGTAGAAGTAAGACTAGTACTATTAAGTTCTGTAATATTAAACATACTAGCGTGACCTATAAACTCTTTAATAGAAAATTTCACATCAACCGAACCATCAGAAGAACTAGACTTACCATAAATAAGCACTGGCACTTCTGTTTCATTAGATAAATTATAAGCAATATTAAAGTTCCCACCATTACCAACAGTATCAGTTAAACCATAACGATTAAACACAGGACTAGAAACACCATTCACAACACTATACAAACTAATAAGACCAGTATCAACATAATTATAACTAATCTCGCCATCAAAAACGAGTTGCCTAGACAAACCAGTAGCAGAAAGATTAGAAGTGTTAAAAGTAGTATTAGCAAGAAGCGTATAACTAGAACTAACTAAGTTAAAACTATTATCAATAAAACGATTATTAATTTCTACACCATCAGCATTAGTAAGTAAAGAAACAATATTCACACCTTTAGAAATATCAATAGTTCCCCCGGTCATACTAACTCTACGACACCATAATTCTAAATCCGTACTAGAACCCCCAGTAACCTCAAACTTAGAACTAGTAATATAAATATTACCCACAGAAGCAGAAGAAAAAGACCTGTTACTTTCAGTATCATAATCCACACTATCAACCAAAATCTTACATTCCATTTCCAAAGCTTTAGAACTTTCAACCTCTAAAGTAGAACTAAGAGTAGCATTACTAGAATTAAGAGGAGTGAAAGAAGAAGAAGAAACTAACTGATAAGTATTAGAATTAACCTGCACGTCACCCACTTGTTCAAACAACACATTAGTTTCAAGAGAATGACTTATATTTTCAGCAGAACTAAAAGGGTATTGTTGTGCAGAACCCGGACTACCAGAATGAAAAACATAATTTACGTTATCATTACTCCAAGCAACATCAGAAATTGTTACTTCATCTATTAAACCATCAAAATAGCCATATTCATTATTTGCTTGATACCAACCAATACTCAAATCTCTAGTAGTAGTTCCAATAGAACCAGTAGTAGCATCATTATCTTCAACACTTCCATCAACATACATTATTAAATTAGTACCATCATAAGTAACAGCAATATGATGCCAGTCTGTATCAGAAATAACATTAGTAGATCCAGTACTTGTAGTAGATAAACCATAACCAAAAAACTGTAAAACCCCAGAGGGATCACTATAAACCATATAACCATTAGAACCCGGAGTAGCACAACCTATAATATTAGTAGCTTGAGGTAATGTTGCAAGAGAAGATTTAAACCAAGCAGATATAGTAAAATCATTTTTCAAATTTAAATCAGTATTCATAGAATGATATAATTTATCCCCTACACCATCCAAATCATAAGTATTATCAATCTTACCAGTAAAACCACTTGTTGCATCACCACCAACAGTTAAATCATAACCATTAGCCGTTGCATCAGTTAAATCTTCTAACTTCCAATAAGCAACAGTATCAGCAGGATCAGGAGCAGTTTCAACTGCAAGAACAAAACTAACTAATAACAAGAACAATACAGGAATTAATAATAGTTTCTTATTCAACCTCTACCCCCTAAGCCTTGAGTTCCAACAAACATAACCAATAGTAAAGCCACACCAACAAATAAGTTTAAGTTACCCCATAAAAAAGCTTCTATACCAACCATATTATTATTAGTTATAGCCATCTGCCCCCACTCTGCAAAGAATTGCCCAAAGAATATAGCCCAAAACACTATAAATATCAGTATCCAAAAGAATAAAGTATAAAGTTGCCCTTTCCTATTCTTACTTAACAATTCCATATTATTATTATTCCCATTTCTCAGGTGCGAAAGGTGAAGAACTTATCTTTCTTTTACCTTTAGTTTTTCTTCCAAGAATAACTTTAGTCTTTCTTTTACCTTTAGTTTTTCTTCCAAGAATAACTTTAGTCTTTCTTTTACCTTTAGTTTTTCCTAACCCAAAATTATTAAGCAAACGCTTAGTCTTTTTAGAGATTCTTTTTCTTTTAACCTGTTTTTGTTTTTCATAGTTACCAAGAGTAATATTTCTTTCTTTAAGTTTTTTAGTCTTTTCTTTAATCCCTTTCATTTTAAGATCATCTTTATCTTTTCTATACTTTTTGAAAGACTCAACCTTACTTTTATATTTATTTAAAATCTTCATTTTTATTTACCTCATAATTTCATTTTACTCATAATACTTTTACTCTTAATTGCTCTTTGACCTTTATAAGTAATTTGTTCTAACTCTCCTTTGCTTTTAATTCTACGACCACGCTTCTCAATAAAAATATTACCCTTACTATAAAAGTCACCAAGCATACCTCTACCAAAAAACCTTTTTTTAACAACATTCTTTTTAGCCTTACTAACTCTGAAAGAAGCTCTAGCACTAGTACCAACTTCTACCAAACCTTTCTGAAAAGCTTCACGTTCACTAAAACCAAATCCTTTACTCACACCAACCCATTTACCTTTTTTACGAACTTCCACTTGAAACAAAGAACTACTAAAACGCTTAGAAGATTTACCAAAGTTAGAATAAGGCGTAGTAGGAGTAATAGAAGAAGTAGGAGTAATAGAAGAAGTAATACTAGAACCGGGATAACCATAAGGAGTTGGAGACGACCTACTAAAACTAGAAACTTTACTAATAATACTACTAGGACTAGATGGACTACTAGGACTAGATGGACTACTAGGACTAGATGGACTACTAGGACTAGATGGACTACTAGAACTAGATGGACTACTAGAACTAGATGGACTACTAGAACTAGATGGACTACTAGAACTAGATGGACTAAGAATACTAGTAGAAGAAACAATCTTACTAGAACTAGTAGGACTAACCCCACTAGTTTCAGGTGAAATTATTATATTAGTTGAAGGATCAGAATTGTAAAAACCAGATATAACTCTACTTTCAACAATATTGCCCCCAGCACTACTAATAGAAGGAATAAGAGAAGCACCAGAAGAAACAGGATCAACATAAATAATATTAGGCTTAAAAGACGAAGCTCTAGCAATATCAGAACCGCTCATAATTCTAAGATTAGGGGAAATAGTTTCTTTAATAAAAACATTAACACCACTAATCTCAGCATCAATTAGTTTAATCCTACTTGTTTCAACTTTATCAATTAACTGAAGCTTAGACTCTCCTATTTTCCTAGCACTTGCTATAGCTGAATTAGGAAGCTCAATTTTTAACAAAGCAGCACCATCTTTATTTTGAAACTCAGCTATATCTAAAAAGTATGACTCACCTCTAAGTCTAGTTGTACCCACATAGCTTCCGGGATTTAATCCTGTTTTTAATATATTTTCTGCATTTGTATATGTTGTGCCGTGATAAACTGTTGTTGTATCTTTAATAGGGATAATATTACCTGCCCCTGTACCTGTTGTACGACCACCAGTTAATAAAATAGGTTCACCTTTATACACAGTATAAGCTTCAGCTTGTAAAAATTTCTGAGCAATATTAGTCTCATCTTCACCAAAAATGAAACCCCCCTTACGACCTAGTTCTGACTCAGGAGTACCAGCTTCCCTAAGAATATCACCTATCTTAACAGTATCACCTTTTTTAAGATTTAAAACTTTACCATCTCTACTAACAGTTAAAGACTTTGTAGGAACAATAAAGTCATCACTAGCAGTAAAAAACTGGGGAGTTAGTTCACCTTTACCAATCATTCCCCTTTTAGTAATATAAGCTAACTGATCATCAGTTGTACTAGTATAAAAGTTAGCTAAGTCATCACCAAAACCGGGAGTAGCTAAAACTTCATCAGGAATATAAGAACCACCTTTAACTTTTAAACTATATAATCTATTTTGAGTAAACATATCATCTACAAAACTAAAAGGTTTAAAAGAATAAGAATAACTACTAGAAGTACCAAAGCCTACAGGTGAAGCTTCACCTGCAACAGTAAAGTAAGTGATAGGATCTTCTATGCCTACTACACCTTTTTCACCAGCAACAAAACTACCAGAAGTACCAAGATTAGCAGTAGTACCGTGAGTAATTTTTACATAAGTAGGAGTATAAAAAGGAAGATTAGCTAATTCATCAGCCGGAACATCAACCCATTTACCATTAACAAGCTTAGAAACTTTCTCACTAGTTCTAGTTTTCTCTAAAGCCATAAGTATATCATCACTACTAGAAGCTTTAGGTAAAGAACCACCGGCTAAAGTTTCAGGACGAAAAACGTCAGAAGGATCAACATAAGTTAAACCAGTTTTAGCAATTAAAGAAGTACCACTTTTAACCATAGAAGTAATAAACTTACCCCAAACTAAAGGAGCAGTAACAGCAGCGAAAACATCAGCAGTAGCAGTTATAGGATTTTCACCAGCTTCTGATAATTCTGCTTGTAAAAGAACACCCCCAGCAGCAACAATACCAGCAACAGTAGTACCAGTATAAGAAATAATAGACTTGATAGCTTCCCGTGAAGGCTCAACTGAAGGCTCATCCAATAAGTTTAAGGGTTCGCCTGTTAACCGCTCATAAGTATCTAATCTACTCTTAACATTTAAAAGAGTATTATAAGAACCCGTAACTCCTTGGTTAACCATTTCTTTAACAGCACCACCAATAAGCAAACCAGCTTTAGCAAGATCAGGGAAAAAATTAATATATTTATAAGCTACTTCACCCACAAAACCAGCACCACTATAGAGCAAAGCTTGTCCCGGACTATTAGTTAATAAAGCTTCTTTATATTTAAACTCAGCAAAAGCCACGTCTTCTTTAAGCTTATTAGCATTAAAACCAAACTTGTATTTCACAGCTGGCTCAGTAATAACTCTGAAGATATTCTTTTTCTTCTCAGCTGCACTTATTGTTCCACCACTCCAAAGACTAGGCTTACCTGCTTGTTTATCCTTTTCTATATTATCTAACGCTGTAGCCCTTAGGTTTGCTTTCTCAATTGAACTAGCAGTAAGAACCTCACCCTCTTTAAGCTGTACACTTTGACCCTTTACAGAGTCCTCAAACCCAACAATTTCCCCAGTAGGAGTATAAACAGCTTTAAATAACTCTTGAGATTTCATATTAGGGTGTTCTCTAATATACTTATCAGCTTGAAACTTATAAGGATCAAAGAATTTCTGTTCTACATCTTTTTTAACCTTATCTTTACCAGTAATCATAACCGGCTTAGTAGTTGTAACACTCAAAGAAGAACCCTCACCAAGCTTTTTAGAAACAAAACTCTCATACTCCCCTTTAGAAACATCTTCACCCTCAACCTTATGCTTAACCCTAGTAACAATAGTCCGCCCAGAAACAGGATTAACCTCAACAACCCTACCAGTTCTAGGATCATAACGCTTAGCAGAAGTAACACCAGAACCAGAAACTCTATCAGTTTCAATAAAACCCTTTTCCTCAGCTTTCAACCTAGCAATATTTTGCTCATACTGATCCTTAGAAACTCTTTGTTGAACTACCCTCCCAGATGGTAAAGTTTTTTCAACAGTACGAGTATAACCAGTAACACTAGGCTTATCATTATCCGAACTACTAGAAGAAGAACTCTTAGAACTCTTAGAACTCTTAGACTTTCTATACTTAGAAATAATCTTATCATACTTCTCTTTAGAAGATTTAACCTGCTCCTTACGAGCAGCGCTAAATCTTTCTTGTTCTGTAGCCATTATGAATACTTTTTAACTATACCCCTCATTCTTTTTACAATATCAGTAGGCGAACCCTTAAACTTATCAATAGGTTTACCATACTGATCCCAAACCTTAAACTTAAGCTTAACATTATTAACTTTCTTCAATTTCCGACTCCTCAACTTCATTACTATACCTTTTAACATCAAACCAGAAAAGTATAGCACCCATTAAACCCGCAATCATTAACAAGAAACCCCAAGCGTGAGAATTAGCAACCCTTTGTAAAGCACCAGAACCCTCAGAACTAAAAGCTTCATAATCATTTCTTAAAGTTGTTATAGAATTATTAATAACTATTGCAGTATAGTTAGTACCATCTACAATATAATTATATTCTGAATAAGTATAGTTAATAGTTTCTGTTTCACCAATACTATACTCTACAGCGTTTAATAAAAGTATTACTCCTAAAAAGAATATGAAAGACCAGCCAACTATTATTAATATATCTGAAACAGAAGATTGATAAAAAATATATCCTATAATTAGAAGAGCGAATGATAAAATTAGTAGTATAGTCCAGAGTGTTAATATCATAGTTTTACCTTTGTATATTATATTTAAAAACAAAAAAAAATAAAAATTAGTATAAAGGTTAAAGAATTAACCTTTTACGTTCCTTTCATTAAATATAATGTAAAGACTATTACATCATACCGAAAGCAGCACCTATACCATAAACTAAACCGATCACAGCGATCAAAGCAGCTAAAATTACCATAGATTTTTCAGCAGCAGTGTATTCATCAACATTTATATCTTTAATTGTTGGAATTAATACAGTTGTAGTTACGATAACAGATACAGTTAGACCCATTATTGCTTTAACGAAACTCATTTGTAAATCACCTTTTAAGATTATTTAGATTTTATTCTTTATATATTTTATTAGAACTTTTAGGTTTTGCTTAAAATCTTTAAGCATTTCCAGAAATAATAGAAAACTTTATATATAAGTTCCATTCTTTTTTTTAATGTTTTAATTTTTTAATTTTTTGACCAATATATATATATGAAACATCTCTTTTTGTAATACATATATACCCTTTCAAGAATTAAAAAACGGGTTAAAAAAAATAAAATTAAAAAAAAAATAGGAGGTTTAAAGAATGGATTACTATAAAAAAAGGAAATTTGCCACAGGAAAAATCAAAAGATTACTCAAAGCAGAAGCAC
>Ga0222697_1000479_pt1 | contig 17053 bp, 20 predicted proteins | sample AntAcemetage1402_FD_179835 | JGI IMG/M metagenome (GOLD analysis project Ga0222697, IMG submission 179835) | Saline water microbial communities from Ace Lake, Antarctica - #1402 | ecosystem: Environmental > Aquatic > Non-marine Saline and Alkaline > Saline | place: Antarctica: Ace Lake... | reverse complement strand
AAAGATATTCATCGCTTTGTTTTGCCCTATTAATCAATGCTTGGTAAACATCTTCTGCCTTAGAATCTTTACTTAATTCTAACTCTTTTAATCTTTGATTAATTTTTTCATCATTTTCTTGAATGATCTTCTCGATAATTCCTTTTTTCCCAGAAATTTTTTCCATTTTTTCTTCTAAATTCAAAACAACCTCTTCAGAGGTTCTCAATAGACCAGCTAATTTTTTTGTTTCTAAACTCATATTTTTATTCTTTCAACTTTAACTTTTTCCCATTCTCCCCATTCCCCTTTTTTTAATAAACCATTAGTTGCTCCCATTTTTTGTAAAACCGATGTTGCGTTAGCTGTGGCCAATTGAATTGCATGAACAATGTCTTCTTTTTCAATATATCCTGCCAAAAATGCTGAAGAGAATGCATCACCGGCACCAGTTCTATCAACTAAACCAGACTCAGGAATTCCAGCTGAATAATGATATTCACCATCAGAAACAACCACTCCTTCTGGTCCTTTAGTCATTATTACAATTCCCTTAACCCATTCATCTAATACTTTAAAAATTTCATCTTCCTTATTAAAATCTATTTGAGCTAATTTAGCTGCTTCTTCTTGATTAACAATTAAAATATCTACTTTGTCTAATATTGCCCTAGTTTTTTCCAGTCCTTCACTTAATTGGCTTTGACCAACAGGACTAGCCATTATCTTAATATCATTCTTAATTGCAAAATCAAATAATTTATCAAGTACCTTATATGCATTGCCCGATAATGAACCGGCATAAATCCATTTAGTATCAATTTTATCATAGGGAATATCTTCATCGGTCATTTCATGACAAGCGCCTAATTTTTTTAAAATACTTCTTCCAACATCTGGCAATGAAATAATTACTGAAAATGCAGTTGGATATTTATCTGTTTCAATTAATAAGTCAAGAGAAACTCCTTGAGCAATCAATTCATTCTTAACTGTTTTTCCAAAAACATCTTTGCCAATTAATCCAAGATAAGCTGTTTTTAATTCTTGACGAGCAAAGGTTACAGCAGCATTAGTTCCGCAACCTCCCATAGCAAAAGAAGTACTATCCATTTTCATCTTTGAGCCCAATGGCATGCAAAGTCCTTTTTTAGTAATAAATTGATCACCTTCAACTACTTGCAAATCTGAACTTGCCATAAAGATATCTTGCGTAGCCGAACCTAATGTAATTACATCGTATTTCATAAAATTTTAAAATTTTAAAATTAATGAGCAATTTAGGTTTTTTTGAAGCGCGTCGGAGCCCTTTAGGGTAAAGCGTTCAAAAAAAGCTAAATGCGAATAAATAATTTAAAAATTATCAACTATTTCCTTTTGATTACTTTTTTGATTGCTTCTTTAATGTCTTTAGCTACCAAACCAAATTCCTTCATTAATTCATCTGGTTCTCCAGATTCACCAAATCTATCTTTAACAGCAACCATTTCTATTGGAACGGGACTATTTTTTCCTAAAACCTCAGCGACAGCTGACCCTAGTCCACCCATCATCTGATGATCTTCTCCGGTAACTATTGCTCCTGTTTGTTCAGCTGCTTCAATAATTTTTTCTTCATCAATCGGCTTAATGCTTGGATTATTAATAACTCTTACATCGATACCTTCTTTTTCTAATTCATCAGCCGCTAATAGGGCCTCATAAACAATTGGACCACAAGCGATTACTGATACATCTTTTCCTTTTCTAAAAACTTGAGCTTCCCCTATTCTAAAAGGAGTTTTTTCAGTAGTAAAAACAGGAGTAGCTTCTCTTGCAAATCTTAGGTAAACAGGACCTTCCATTTCTCCAGCAGCCATAGTTGCCTTCTGTGTCTCAACTGAATCACAAGGTGCCAAAACAGTTACATTAGGCAGACAGCGAGTAATCGCAATATCTTCTAATCCTTGATGAGTAGCGCCATCAGCTCCAACTGAAACACCTGCATGAGCACCAGTAAATTTAACATTCGTTTTGTTATATGCCACAGAAATTCTAATTTGATCCCAGTTACGACCAGGACAAAAGACTGAATAAGTAGAAGCAAAAGGAACTTTGCCTGTTAAAGCTAATCCAGCGGCAATACCCATCATATTTTGTTCAGCAATACCAACTTGAATAAATCTATCAGGAAATTCATCTCTAAACCAATTACAACGAGTTGACCCTGTTAAATCTGCTCCTAGAACAACTATATTAGGATTCTTTTTCCCTAATTCAACCAATCCATGACCATAGCCATCGCGAGTTGGTAATTGTTCTAATTTTTCTTTTTGATATAAGTTTTTAACTAAATTCATAATTTTTTTTTATTATTTAATCATCTTCACTTTTAATTTTTCCACCCAAAGTTCTTAATTGCTTTAGAGCATTCTTTTCTTCTTCACTATTGGGTGTTCTACCATGCCAAGAATATTTCCATTCTATAAAGTCGACTCCTTTACCAGGAATGGTATGCGCAATAATTAAACTCGGTTTTTCAAAAATTGCTTTTGATTTATTACAAGCATCAATAATTTCTTCCATATTATGTCCGTCAACTTCCATTACATGCCATCCGAATGCTTCATATTTTCCTTTTATTGGCTCTAATGGCATAACATCTTCTGTATAACCATCAATTTGAATATTATTGCGATCCATAATTTGAGTTATATTAAAAAGCTTGTTTTTACCTGCGAACATAGCAGCTTCCCACATTTGACCTTCATCATGTTCACCGTCACTTGTTAAAGCCCATACCCAATTATTTTTTTTATCTAATTTATTAAAAGAATAAGCCATTCCACATGCAATTGATAATCCTTGAGCTAAAGAACCTCCTGAAGTTTCAATCCCAGGAACAGTAAAACGACTAGGATGCCCTTGCAAACGAGATCCTAATTTTCTTAATGTCTTTAATTCCTCAACTGGAAAATATCCAGCATGAGCCAAGGCTGCATACCAAACAGGACAAATATGAGCGTTAGAGATTACAACCATATCTCTTTCTTCCCATTTTGGTTTTTTTGGATCATGTTTAACTATCCCGCCGAAATACAAAGCAGTGAGAACATCAACCATACCTAATGATCCAGCTGAATGTCCTGATTTTGCTTCAGTCAGCATTTCAATAAGATCTTCCCTTATATTGTTAGCTTTTTTTTCTAACTCTTTTGTATCCATAAATTTATATTATTTTATTTATTTATCCTTTTAATTTTTTAATTGTTTCTTCAATATTATTGCTTTTAAAAATAGCTGAACCACTAATTAAAATATTAGCACCAGCTTTAATAACATTAGGAGCAGTTTCTAAATTTACCCCACCATCTACTTCTATATTAACATTTTTATATCTCTCTCGCAATTGTCTAATTTTATCCACAGATTCATTTAAAAAATCCTGATTACCAAATCCAGGATTAACTGACATTATTAAAACTAAATCAATGTCTTTATAAAATTCATCAATCACTTCTATCGAAGTTTCTGGATTAATTGCTAATCCAATTTCTAATCCAGCTCTTTTGACTTTCTCAATAATTTCTTTATGTTTATCTGTTGATTCATAATGAATAATAATTCTTTTAACACCAGACTCAATCCAATCATCAATTGCTTCTTCTGGATTATTAATCATTAAATGAACTTCTAAATTTAAATTAGTATTTAAACTTTTTAAATCATTTGGATTGGTCCATGTTAAATTATTAACAAATTTTCCATCCATTACATCTAATTGGACCCAATCAACATATGGTTCAACTAATTTAATTTTCTCTTCTATCTCTTGAAAAAATTTTGGAATAATGGCTGGAATAATTTCAATCATTTTTCTAATTCTTTTATCTTTTCAATTCTTCTAATATGTCTTTCTTCACCAGTAAATTCTGCTTCTAGCCAAAGACGAATAATATTTTTAGCTGTTTCTGTATCTAAAACCTTGCCAGCTAAACAAATAATATTAGCATCATTGTGTTCTCGTGCTTGTAGGGCAGTAAAATCATTCCAAACAACTGAAGCTCTAATCCCCTTAACCTTGTTAGCTGTAATAGACATACCACTTCCAGTAGCGCAAATTAAAATACCTAAACTATTTGTTTCAAATGTCTTATTGGCTACTTTAATTGCAAAATCTGAATAATCATCTTTAAGATCCATTTCTTCATTACCTAAATCTTCATACTCATATCCTAATTCTTCAAGATATTTTTTAAGCTCTTCTTTAAGATAGAAGCCAGCATGATCAGCGCCTAAATAAATCATAATTTTTTGCCAATAAATTCAGCAAATTCAGCTAAGCGACAAGAATATCCCCATTCATTGTCATACCAAGCTAAAACTTTAATTAAATTCTTTTCTTGAACCATTGTTGATTCCATATCAATAATAGCAGAAAAAGGATTTCTTTTATAATCACTAGAAACTAACAAGGCATCTTCAATTCCTAAAATTCCTTTAAAATTTTCTTCATTTGAAGCTTTTTTAAATGTATAATTTACTTCTTCGATTGTAGTATCTTTTTTAATCTTAGCTACAAAATCAACCAAGGAAACAATCGGAGTTGGAACACGAACAGCCATTCCATGTATTTTGCCTTTTAATTCAGGATACGCTTTAGTTACTGCAATAGCTGCTCCAGTAGTAGTTGGAACCATTGATAATGCAGCTGCTCTTGCACGTCTTAAGTCTTTATGAGGAGAATCTAATAAGTTCTGAGCATTTGTATAACTATGAATCGTTGTCATTAATCCTTTTTCTATTTCAAATTCTTCATTAATAACTTTAACAATAGGCCCTAAACAATTAGTTGTACAAGAACACATAGAAAGAATATCATCTTTTTTTGAATCAAATTTATCTTGATTAACACCCATAATGAAATGAGGCACTTGTTCACTTTTAGACGGAGCAGAAATAATTATTTTTTTAGCTCCTGCATCAATATGTTTTTTTGCATCTTCATATTTAGTAAAAAATCCAGTACATTCTAAAACAATATCAACTCCCAAATCTTTCCAAGGCAATTTAGATGGATCTTTTTCAGCCAAAATCTTATATTCTTTTTTATCAATAATTATTGTATTATTACTTGATTCAACTGATTTATCGTACATTCCATAAACTGAATCGTATTTTAAAAGATGAGCCAATGTTTTAGTATCAGTTAAATCATTAATCGCTACAACTTCTAAATCAGAATGCTGATCTAAAATCTTACGAAAGGTAGTTCTCCCAATTCTACCAAAACCATTAATTGCAATTTTTATACTCATAATTAAGTCTCCTTATTAATTTTAATCCTTAATTTCTAATAATTTATCAATTTTTACTTTATCAAAACCAATAATAACTTCATCGTCTATTTCAGAGACAGGGACACCACTCTGTCCTGATTTTTTAATTATATACCTTGCTTTCTCTTGATCTTCGCCTACATCAATATACTTATATTCTATTCCCCTTTCATCTAAATATTCTTTTAAAGAATCGCAATAGACACATGTTTTTGTTCCATATATTTTGATATTATGTTCTGTCATAAATTCATTCTTTATTCATTTTAATTTTACCACTTTTAATATTTTAACACAAAAATTAAAAAAGAAAAATCCTAATATTAAATTAGGATTTAATCTTATGTAATTTATTAATATTTATTTAGATGCCAATTCAAGTGCTTGCTCAATTACTTGTTCAAAGATAACGATAGGTTGATTACCAACTATTTGTTGACCATTGATAAAAAATGTAGGAGTTCCCATTTCTGCTTCTACAACTTGATTAACCCATTCTCCTGCTATATCAGCATATTTTTTAGAATCATAACACTGATTAAAATTCTCTTTATTTGAGATTATTTGAAGAGCAATTGTTTTTACGTCATCAGCAGAACTAATTTTTTCAATGTTTTCAAAAAAATGATCAACCATTTCTAAAAACCTATCTTCTTCATTAGCACAGATAATAGAAATAACCATTTCAGGCGGAGAAACATATCTAGAAATTAATTTAACTTTTCCATCCTTGATATATTTATCAATTAACAAAGGCAAAGTATCTTTATGAAAATTAGTACAATGTCCACAAAAATGACTAGAATATTCTACCATAGTTACCTTTGCTTCTGGATTTCCTAGAATGATATCTCCGGGTTGTTCTTCTGAGAGATTAACTTGTTCTGAAATTTCTTCTTGATTGCCTCCTATAATAGAAGCTGTTTGATCGATTATAGATCCTTCATTTTGACTACCATACCAAACAATTCCAATTAAAAGGACTAATGCAATAAAACTAAAAATATATGTTTTTTTATTCATATTTTTTATTGTATTCTTTTCTCTATTAAAGTCAAATTATTTTTTATTCAACTAAATTAGGAGGCGTTTCTCCGTCTAATACGGCAATAATATTTTTAGCTGCCATTTCAGACATCTTGTTGCGAGTCCCTTCTGTTGCCGAAGCAATGTGAGGGGTCAAAACAACATTATTTAAATCAGTTAATCCAGGCATTAATTCAGGTTCTTTTTCAAAAACATCTAAGGCCGCTCCTGCAATTTTCTTTCCCTTTAGTGATTCAATTAAAGCCATTTCATCAACGATTGGACCACGAGCAGTATTTATTAAATAAGCGCTTGGCTTCATTAAGGCTAATTTTTCCGCATTAATTAAATGACGTGTTTCATCAGTTAAGGCGGTATGAATGCTTACAAAATCTGATTCTTTTAACAAATCATCTAATTCCCTATATTCCATTCCAAATTTTTCTTCTAATTCTTCATTGCGTTTAAGATCGTAATAAATAATTTTAACATCAAAACCATCTTGCATTCTTTGAGCTACAGCTGAACCAATTCGTCCCAATCCAATAATACCTAATGTTTTTCCTTGTATATCTGCTCCTAAAAGCATTTTTGGTCCCCATGCCTTGTACTTGCCAGCTCTCATAAAACTATCTGCTTCAACTATTCTTTCAGCAATTGCAAAAAGAAAGGCGATTGTATGTTCAGCAACTGCTTCAGTTAAAACCCCTGGAGTATTGGTTATCATAATATTCTTCTTCTTTGCTTCTTCAACATCAATATTATTATATCCAACAGCATAATTAGCAACTATCTTTAATTGCTCACCAGCTGATTCCATTACTTCTCCATCAATCTTTTCAGTTAAGACAGAAAGAATAGCGTCTACGCCTTTAACTTTTTCAATTAATTCTTCTCTAGATATTTTTTCTTCTGGGCCAATTTCAACTTCATAACCTTTTTCTTTTAATAAATTGATTCCTATTTCTGGAATCTCACGAGTAATAAATACTTTTGACATTTTTTTATTTATTATCTTAAATAAAATAAAGAATATATAATTCTTTATCTTAATTCAAAACAATTTTAATTATTAATACAATCTTAACATAAACAAAATAAAAGGCATAATTAACTATTCTTTTCTAAAACAATTCTATTACCAAAAATTTCCATAATTTTTTCTATAACTGGAAAAATATTTGGAAGTAATTTATCTTTTTGATAATATTTTATAAATTTTTGTAATTCTTGTATCTCAGACAAGTTTAAATAATTAATGTATTTTTTTATTATAATCTCAACAAAGCCTATTTTTTCTTGATTAAAAAATTCTGCTTCTCCTATATCTTTATAATTTAAAATATTTTCATACATACAAACACAAACTAATGTTCTAATAATATTTTTATTTATAATATAATTGCTAGAACCAGCAAAAAAAGATTTTCTAATATCTTTAAAGCTAATTTGCGCTGAAATTAAAAAACTTTGTCTTATTTTATTCTCTGGTATATTTTTAATTAATTTTTTATAAATATTATTTCCAATTAAACAATATGCATTGCTATAAGCAAAAAACATAAATAATTTATACGATGCTGTATAAATTAAATTATTTTGTGATTTAATCTCTTGTAAGTATCTCAACTGACATTCATTTTCTACTTTAATTTTATTTAATATCTTTTTTATTACTAGGTAATCGCCTTCTTTAGGCGAATCTAAAATCAATTCCAAGTCTATGTCTCTTTTGTCGCCTTTTTTTATATTATAATATAATGATGAACCATGAATTAATAAACAAACAATTCTTGAGGATATTGAAGAATTTAAAAAACTTTTTTTAATTTTTATAAACTTATTTTGATTAAGCCTTATGTCTTTTTTAAGCTTCATATAATTGCTCAAAACTATGCCCAATGTTTTTTTTAATTTTCAATTTTATAAATTTGGGATATTTATTTTGCAATTTTTGACTTGATTGAAATGGCACAACAATATCTTCCTCCCCGTGAATTATCTCTATAGAGGGAAAGGTATTATCTAATTTTAAAGAGGAAAGCTTATCCTTTTTAACAAAATATTTCTGCCATTTTTTTAATTCAATTCCTCTAAAATTATTTTTATATCCTCTAATTAGAAAATCAAGCTGCTTTTTATTTGCTTTTATATCGCTATATTCTGTGAAAAATGGAGCATAAAGAATTATTTTTTTTATATCTTTTTTATTTATTTTAGTAGATAAAGCTACATTGCCACCAAAACTACTACCTATCAAAAATAAATTTTGATAATTCCATTCTATCTGTTTATTGTCAAAAGTTTTTATTCCTTGTTTATTTTTTATAAAATTAATAGCATCTTTAACAGATTTTATAGAATTTTTAAATGAAAAATTACCACTACTAAACCAGCTACCATAATAATATAAATAGAAAAAAGCTGTATTTTCATTGACCTTATCTTTAAAAAAGTTTTTATGTGTAAATTGCGGTAATCCAGGCACTATTAAATAGATATTTTTTGCAACAATTTTATCATTTTTCAAACTCTTTTCTGAATAATAAAAATGCAGTGCCAAGTTTTTATTTAGAAATAATTGTAATAACATAATATTAAAGTTAATAGGCGTGATAAATTAATCTTATCACGCCTATTTAGATTATCCAAGCAACGAATCCTTGATCATAGCCTGGTCGTCATTTAATTTGATTTGAAATCCTCTCATTATTTTTAGTAATTCCAAAATTTTATTTCTGTTTACTGTTTTACAAAAATCCTCTGGTACAATTGTGTTTATACAATTTTCAAAAATAAAATTTTGTTTTGGATAAACACTGTTTTTAACTAAATGTAAATCTTTTGTACTAATTATACTTTGCATTTTTGACCATTGAGCCCCTAACATCAAAAAAGTCCGAGCCTCTTTTGCTGTTTTACAATAATCCAGATACTTGTTTATGTTAAAATTTGACAACTCTATATTGCTATTAACAATTTCAAGTAATGGATGAGCAATTAAATTGATTTGTATTTTTGGCTTACAAATACTACATAATTTAATTGCTTTAGCTGAATGGTTGATTGTATCAGAACCAGAGATTATATAAACTTTCTGATCATTAAGATAAATTAGATAAACCATCCAATAGAAATCGGTATCTAAATTAAATGATTGTCCTTTCAGCGTAACTCTCAATCCATTACGATGATTTCTTGAAATAACAATCGGTCTTTGAAAATTTTCAAATCCTTGTTCTAAACGATTTTTATAGAAAGATGGACTTATTGATATTTCCATTTTTTCATTTGGTAAATGTAATACTAATACAGATTCTGTTTTTTGTAATAATTTACTTCCACATTCTTTACATCTATCTTGCTGTATATTTTTGTATCTATTTTGTGCTTTAAGTGTCTTATATACAACATATGGAAGTTCTACTACTCCACAATCACAATAGATCATACTCATCTTTTGAATCTTTAAAAATCCTCTATTGAATAAATCATATACAACATTTATAACACATTCTTTATAATCTTGAGAATTATCACTTTTAACTACAGATGGCTTAATGTTTAGACGACTTAACTGATCCAAATATTCATTAACAAAAATATCAAAAGAGTGAAAAGAATGAACGACATTCAGAACGGTTATAAATTGATATCCTGTTAATTTAGCAAAAATATCTGCAATAAGAGGTCCAAATAACGTCTTAAATGAATTATGTTTTCCTGGTGTTATCGGCAATGTCGTAACTATCATTATTTTCACCTCCAATCATTTATTTTTAAATACAATTATAGTTTTTAAATAACTAAAAACAGAATAGCACTGAAATACTATTCTGTCAAATATTACACTTATGTATGGACTATTTCTTCCTCTTAATTGGCAGTTCAAAATAGAAAGTACTTCCCTTGCCTTTCCCTTCTGACTCAACCCAAATCTTTCCATGATGCGCTATGATTAGTTTTATTTGATAAAATATTTACTTTTTTAAATCGCAAGCTCTTCGCGTTTTTAGAGGTAATGACATCTTCGCCTGTTTGTTTTTCTATTTCTGTTCTCGCCTTTTTTGCCGCGTAACCGCCTTTGCGCGCCACCTTTTTATTTTTCTCCAATCCTTGCGGATTGTGCTTTTTTGATATTTCTGTTGTTGAGACCTCCGCCAACATATTTAAAACCAATTCTAAATTTGTCATATTATCCCGCAAATTCTCTTTTTTTAAACCTTTGAATTTCTTATAATCCTTGACACTCTTATCAGCCCAGGCTCTTGTAATCTCATCCGTTAAAATAGCGTATTCCAGATCTTCTTTCATTCCCCTCGTTTGCCATCGGATGCAGTCATTTTCAACCGTACGATTTTTTCGTACACTTCACTGCCTTCATTTTTTAATTTGTTTTTTAAATCACTCCAATATCTCTTTGGTATATTAGAATTAGTCAAAATTTCAACAACATCTATAATAGAAAAATGCCAAAGTTCATTTTCTTCATCCCATGTCCTACGAACTTGCTTTTTATTGAACAAAATTATTGAATTTTCTTTTTCCATGTATTATGTTTTAACATAAGATAAAGAATATATGATTCTTTATCTTAATTCAAAACAATTTTAATTATTAATACAATCTTAACATAAACAAAACAAAAGACATAATTAACTATTTCTTCCTCTTAATTGGCAGTTCAAAATAGAAAGTACTTCCCTTGCCCTTCCCTTCTGACTCAATCCAAATCTTTCCATGATGTGCTATGACCATTTTGGCGCCTAAATATAGTCCTAATCCAACTCCTTCGGTATGCATCTTGCCTACTTCTCTTCCTCTTGAAAATTTTTCAAAAAGAGCAATTTGTTCTTTTTGAGAAACGCCTAATAATCTATTTTTTATATTCCGCCGCTATTAATAAAGATTTTTCAAAATCTGGCAGAAAATTCTGCTTTTTTATTTTATCTTTATCCAACCAGATAAATTCAATCTCATTAGGATATTCTTTTGATTTAAATTCTAATTGTTCAGATAAGTTGATTAAATAAACAAAATAGACACGATGAATTGATTTTTCTTTTTTAATATATGACCAATTGTAGATAAGCTCTGGCTCAAAATTAAGATTAAAACCGATTTCTTCATCTAATTCTCTTTTTAAAGCGTCTAAAATACTTTCGCCAAATTCTATGTGACCACCTGGCACATCTCTAATCTCTTTGGTCGTTTTATAATATAAAACCTTGTTGTTAAAACGAAAAATTGCTTTAACGCTTAATTTAGGATATTGTTTTGTATTTTGAAACATATTTAAAATTATTTAAACATTCTTATTTTATATGACCCATAAAAATATCCATAGATATGACCAGCGAATTTAACTAACTCAAAAAAAGAAAAGATTATAGACCTTAACAATCCCTTACTTTGTCTAAATCCTTTATATGCTTTTTTTACCTTTTTAGCAATACTAGGAAGATATTTTAATAAAGAAATAAAATCAAATTTAGGTTGCCGAATTAATTGAGGATTTATATTCCGAGCTAAACAATATAATCTTATGCCTCTGCCATAATTAGCATATTTAAAAAATATTGAGATAAATTTACTGGGATACTCATGTAGTACAATAGCAGTTGGTTCAAATATTAAAGAATAACCAGCTTTTTTTAAACGATAGGTTAAATCAACATCTTCTCCACCATGAGATAAATTATTAAATGTTTTTGCATCAAAACCATTAATAGATTTTAAGGCATCATTTCTGAATCCAGCATTAGCCGTAATAATTGTCACAATTTCTCCATTTTTTTTATCTATAATTGGAGCCTTTAAGGAATTACTCATATTAAAATATTCATTAATAATCCCTTTATTGATAAAAGGATTAATATATCCTCCTATTGCAGCTACTTTATAGTTTTCTTTTTTAAATCTATTAGACATATTTTTAAGCCATTCTTTTTGAGGTATACAATCTTGATCAAGGAAAAATATAAAATCAGTAGAACACATATTAATAGCTTTATTCCTTGTAGAAGCCACCCCTCCATGTTTTTTATTAATAATCCTTAACTTAAAATTAAAATTACCAAGACTATTTTTTTTAACTTGACTTTCTATTCCATCATTAATTACCAAAACTTCAAAATTATTCTTATTGAAATTTTGATTTTCAAGAGCATTTAAAAGTCTTTTTAATGATTTAATTGCTTTATAATGTGGAATAGCAACAGTTATTTTTTTCATAAAATTTACTTATTTTAAAAGACAGCAAGGAAAATTTTCCTTGCTGTCATAAAATTAATTTTATCACCTCCTCTGAATTTATATCCGACGTATTAATAACTTCTAGTTTGAACAATTTTTTAAGTTCAAGAAAGTTTTGATGAATTTTTTCTCGTAATTTACCATTCCTCCGAAGAACTATATCTCCAGAAGAAAAAAATCCACGAGAATCCATACGCTTCTTGAATATCTCTGGTCTAACCCAAAGATATAAATACCTATCTGGCATCAAAATAAAATAACGACAAAAATAGATAAAAAATGACATATTTATCCCAATTGATTTATGATAAGCTATGGTGGTACATATGTACCTATCACAAATAACCGAATGACATTTTTTTAATATGCGTATTTCTATTGATGCCCAAATAAGTGAAATTAGATAAAACCAAAAACGAAATTTTGGATTTTTCAAACTGATTATTTTCTTCAACAATCGGAAAATTTTTGGTGGAGTTTTATAAGTGATCGCTCCCAACCTTTCTGACAATAATTGAACGACTGTACTTTTCCCAACCCCGTCAAGACCATCAACTACTAAAAATAAGTTTTTCAATTTCATTCCCTCCTTTACTTTGATTTCATATTTTGCACAAAGCTGAAACATTAAATGATACATAGTTTCTGAAAAAGATTATAAAGTTGTCGTTTTTTCATAGAATAATTGAGCATCTGTTTTCTATAAAAATCAATAACTCCAATTAATGCAATAGTCTCATAAATAATGTATTTTGCATTAATTCCAGAAAAACCGAATCCATCAGCGAGACCACACCATAACTTATCCCTATTATAGTTAGCTCCATACTGAGCTAAATCAAATAAAGAATCGCCAAGCAAAGCATTCTCCCAGTCTACAATATATGGTCCCTCTAAGGTCTGTAAAATATTGGCTGGTTTTATATCACGATGGATTAAAAATGCTTGATGTGTTTTAAAATCAAATTTCATAATTATTTTCAAAAAATTATCAAACATTTTTTTAGAAATTATTTTACTTGCTACTAATCGTTTCCCATACTTTTTAGTAAAAAAGTATAGAAACAGTTGCCATGTTTCAAATTCACCTTTTAAATCTTTTGGATGTGGCCATCCAAAACCAATATTATTAATTGGACCCAAAAAAGACAACTGACGCCCTACCAAACTCATGGTTTGAATATTTGAGTCTGTCATTTCAAAGTTTAATTCTTTGCCTTGAATTGTCTTTAAGATAAGGATTTCTCTTTCTTCTCCGCCAATTTTATTAATAGAATAATTAATGATTGACGGCACTGAAGCACCATACAAACGCGCCGTTTCCAATGCCCAACGTTCTCGATTAAGTCGTTTCTGGCGACTATTTTCAGAAACAAGAGCAATTTTAGTAACATTTTCTAAATTAATAATTACCTGGTTTAATCTTCCTTGTCTTTTCATAATACCCTCCTTTTTCTTATTTAATTGTTAATAGAACAAAACACTCTGTAAAATATCAAAATCTCTTAAATATTTCACAGGGTGTTTTATTTATTAAATCTAAATATACTAAGACATTGCGATTAAATTCCATAATTTTTTTTCGCTGAGAACCAGATCTAAAATTGTGTTCAATATGAAAAACTCCAGTAGAGAAACAGGGAACAATGTAATTATCGCTAGCTATTAAACAGGCGCCTAAAAATGTATCTTCCATTCCCCATCCTTTAAATTGAAGATTAAATCCTCCAATTTTTTCAAAAGATTCTTTTTTAATAGATATCGCATTAGTTACCACCATAGATGGAAGATCCCAAACCCCTAAAACCATATCTTCTCCAAATTTTTTAAAATTATTTGTTTCTTCAAGTAAATTAACCTTTCTAATTTTTATGTTTCTAACATGACGATGCATTCTTAACCAATTTTTTTTCACCTCTTTTTCAAATCTAAAATCATTTCTAATTTCAGGATGAATATCTTTTTTGATTTTAAAATATTTTTTAAATATCGGATCTTGGATTGAAATATTTTGTTTGAAACTAACTAAAACAATATTGTCTAAATAGTGTTGTCTTTTAATATGTTCATTTAAAAAATGTTTTTCTAGTAAAATATCTGAATCAATAAAGATCAATATTCTACCCGTACTAATCGCTATCCCTAAATTACGAGCATAAGAACGACCAAGATTATTCTGTCGAACATATTTTAAATTTAGCTTAAAATTTGCATTTTTAATCATCTGCCCTGTCTTATCTTCTGAGCCATCATCTATTACAATAACTTCAATTAATTTCTTTTGTTTTGGATTAAGCTTTTGTTTTTCTAAGGATTCAAGAGTAAGTTTTAATGTTTTACAAGAATTATAAGTAGGAATAATTACAGACACAGATTCATGATAATTATCAAAAGAAGCATGATTCCAACCGATTAAATCTTCTTTGGCAATTCTCTTAAATTTTTTTTCAAGAAATGTATAATCATTACTTTTTTCTTTTAATAATCTAGCAATAGTAATTTTAGAATTTGATGATTTTTTTACTTTGTTAGACTCTTTAATAACTCTTTTAATTAAAAAATGAGGATTATTATCAACCAATAATAGTTCAGGACTTACATTAGCCCATGATTCTTTTACAATTCGTTTATACGCTTTCTGAGTCCATGGAATTAATCCATATTTTGTTGCTATATGCGAAAGACCTGCTTGAACCTTATCAAAGCTTGCCTTCTCATCAACTACTTGTTCTATTTCGAATAAATCTCCAATTTTAGTATCAAATTTTATCGAAATTTTCTGCTCAGTTTTATTTGTATCAAAACGATAACAATATGAAAATAGTCCCTTATTAAAACCAAGAAGAATAAGACAATTTAACACTCCTACAATATTATCTAATGAAAACTTAAATTCAGTCTCTCTCCTAGCATGATTCTTGCTATCCACGGTTTCTTTAAAAATTAAGCTACCTCCGCTTTTATTTATCATTAAACGAAGATCATAATCACCTTTGAAAAATATCACCAACTCAGGACTTTCACTCATTTTGCCAAAATCTTTTTCAATATCCTTTCTAATGTCATTAAAATCTCCTCTAGTGATACAACCTCTTATTTCACATTCAATGTTTTTATTATTTGGCATATTTTTAAAATATATTTATAAAAAATATCACACTTACAATAATATTTTTATACTACAATAATTTTATTAATTTGTCAAATAAAAACCGCGAATAGCGAATCTTTTTATAAAATATAATATCTTATTTTTTTACTTCTTCCTCTTAATTGGCAGTTCAAAATAGAAAGTACTTCCCTTGCCCTTCCCTTCTGACTCAATCCAAATCTTTCCATGATGCGCTATGACCATTTTGGCGCCTAAATATAGTCCTAATCCAACTCCTTCGGTATGCATCTTGCCTACTTCTCTTCCTCTTGAAAATTTTTCAAAAAGAGCAATTTGTTCTTTTTGAGGAATACCTATGCCAGTATCCTTGATACTAAAAACAATCTTACTACCCTTCTTTTTCAAACGAATAATGATTCCTCCTTTTTTAGTATAATGCAAAGCATTATCAACTAAATTCTGAACAACTTGTCTAATTTTCAAAGAATCAATCCTTATCTTAGGCAATCCTTCTTTTGATTTAATATATTTTAAATAAAGATTTCTTTTAGATGCTTTCTGACTAAACTCCTCAATAACACTTTCAACCATATCTTCTAAGGATACCAATTCCCATTTAAAATCTAAACGCCCTGATTCAATTCTAGATACAGTCAATAAGTCTTCAACCAATTTAATTAATCTCTCATTACTTAAATATACTTTGTTTAATTGTTCTTTTTGTTTATCTGTGACTTGTCCCCAAGTTCCTTCCATCATCATAGAAACATAGCCCTTAATAATACTTAATGGAGTTCTCAACTGATGAGAAGCAAGGGAAATAAATTCGGACTTAGCACTATCTAATTGCTTTAATCTAACATTAGCATCTCTTAGTTCTTTAGTCTGACTATTAACTTCTTTCTGTAATGTTTTAGAAAAATCTTTCATTTCTTCATAAAGACGAGAGTTTTCAATAGCAATTCCAGCTTGAGATGCGATTGTTTCTAATGTTTTAATATCTTCATTAGTAAACATGTCACCTGATCTCTTCGCGCTTAAAAGAAAAAGTCCAACCAACTTATTTTTAACCATTAGGGGAATTATTAAAAATGCTTTTAAGTTTTCTATTTCTTCAATTAAAGAATGAGCTTTATCTGATTTATTTTCTTCTTCATGTTTTCTTTTCAATTCTTCCAAAACCAAAACTTCTCTTTGATTTTTGAAATAAGAAATAATTTTTTTTAATGCCTTTTTCTTCTTAGAAGTCATTAAAAAATCCCCCCTTGTAATGGAAAGATTTGCTTCTTCGTCTTCTAAAATAATTATCTCTATTTTTCTTATTCTTAAGGCTTTAATAATCTTGTTCTTCAAAGTATCAATA